>Ga0247832_1000360_pt1 | contig 94160 bp, 72 predicted proteins | sample LaCruzMarch2015__10_FD_192407 | JGI IMG/M metagenome (GOLD analysis project Ga0247832, IMG submission 192407) | Freshwater microbial communities from meromictic Lake La Cruz, Castile-La Mancha, Spain - LaCruzMarch2015_4m | ecosystem: Environmental > Aquatic > Freshwater > Lake | place: Spain... | reverse complement strand
TTTTTTGGGGCTTATGCACTCAACCATCGCCGAGGTGAAAATCGCCTCCAACTTTGATCGTGCTCGTTTTTACAATATTCTTTTGTTCGTATAAATCGCTGTCACGGGTATGCTGATCCCCAATCCGCATATTTCCGGCGACTTCCACTTGACTGCCTTCCAGCATATTTTTGATGCTCAATTTTCTGCGCTCGACCATTTTATCCTCTAATTCTGCTTTAAACTGTGCATTTTCGAGCAAGTTGGGGAGTTTTTGCGCCAAAATAATTTGCTTGGCCTCCGCACTACCTGGCAAATCCAGCACTGCGCTCGAAATTGGATCGGCGGCTGCAAACCAGGTACGAATCCATTCTAATGCGGCGTGGGTTGTAGCGGTATCTACTGTATTTTCCGATGGTTCGTTGGGAAATGCCAGGGCGTACAATGCTTGGGCAATTGCATTGGGGTCGGGCGCTGCTGCCATAAACGGAGTGGCATCCAATTCATACAGCAATTCAAAGGCAAAAGCTGCGGCACGGGCAGCGGCCACCGGTTGCCAATTTTGCTGGTCGGTTTCGGCTTTCCCCGCACATAAATCGGATATACCCCGAATCACCAAACCATGGATATTTCGGTAAATATGCAAGGCTGTAGCAAGCCCAATCGCCTCCATTTCAAGCCCTAACGTATCATTTAAATGCAGTTTTATGCGTTCAAAGGTGGGGTTCTCCACGCCTGCAACGACCTTTTCCCCGGCAGCGATCGCCCCGATGTAAACTTTAGCGTCCGGTGCTCCGTCGTCGGTCCTATTTTTCCAATCTGTTTTGCGGCTTAAAGCTTGTGCCCGAGCCAGCAGTTCTGGACTAAACGACTCGACCGCTGGACGCGCCTTGAATCCATCTTCCGTTTCCTTACCGGATTCATAGCCGTATGCCTTATTTGCGATCAATAAATCGCCAATTTCCACATCCTTCACCCCGCCTGCAATTCCTACCAAAAGCACTATTTGTGGTTTGAAGTGCTGAATTGCCTTTTCTGTTGCAAGGGCCATATCTACATTGCGCATACCCGGCTCGCGTACAACCACTTTATATTGATGGCTTTTACCTTTGAAATATCCAATTTCGTATCCAGCGGCATCCTGAAATACCTGCTCCCGAACACCTTCAAGGTGTTTAGAAATTGCCGCATATTCGAGCGGTAAGGGTGTCAGAATGAGAACCGTCATAGGTTGTTTCGTTAGATTGTATGCTTGGCATGGCCTGAAATCGGGTGCAATTTGAAGATAGATTATCTAAAAAAAAATTCGTTTTTGTGCGTTTTCCCCGCAAACAATCCTTTTTCAAATATCGCTTGTCCATCAAAAACGACCGATCCGATGTATAACCACTCGAAAGTCCGAGCATGACACCATTTTTCACAAATATTTTTTTATAATTAGTTGAATATTTTTCAATGACTTTATTATTTTTTTGGTACTTTTATGAACACTTAAAACCACTATTTCCCCGCAAGCATTTTCTAAAATTTATGAAAAATTCTAAATTTATTAAGTCGCTGACTTTGCTCACGGCGCACAAAATTGCAAGTTTTGTGCATTATTTGCAATGTTTTTATCCAAATGAAGAAATTTCTTTAAAGGTAATGAATTACTTAAGTGATACCACCGCCCAATTTTCCAACTTAGAGGGGCTAGATTTCCCCGAAACATTTTTACAAAAAATCTACACCCAAGCCCAAGATCCCAAAAGTAGGCATAAGCAATTACACAACACCTTTTCCGACCTGCATCGGTGGTTGAAAGAATATATAATGCTGGAACGCATTCGAAAAAATGACTGGCTGAATGATGTCGTGTGGCTTCAGGTGCTGGATGAAAACAACTGGAGCGAACAATATGAAAAAAAAGCCAACGCATTTTTTGAATCAACTCAAAAGGCACCGCTCAAAAGCACCCAAAATATGTTAAAGCAATGGGCGGCTGCTTACCATCAATACAATCAACTGGTTAAATCGAGTGCCTTAGCCAACCTGAAAACCTTTGACGCAAGCTACCATTCGTTGAATCAAATCAGCGCCTTGCTGAAGGTCAAAATGGAAAATGAGCGAACATCGTTCCTGAAAATTGCACCGCAATTGGAAACGCCGCTCCAAAAACCCGAAGACTTACCCCTGTTCAAGCTTTACGAGTCCTTGCTGAAATTGAACACAACCGAACTTGAGGAGGACTTTAACATCCTGGAAGAAAATATGCTCAACCTTAAAGACTATATTGACCTGGATGAAATGCACAATGTGTTGCGCTTTATGAAAAATTATGCCATCGGGCAAGTGCGAAAAGACAATAATATGAATTATTATCAAAGAAAAATCCACAATTTGAATAAAATAGGGGTCCAAAACGGTATTTTTAAAGAATCAGCATCCATCACACCAACCGAATTTTTAGGTATTTTGAATGTAGCATGTGCTTTGGAAGATTTTGATTGGGCAAAAGATTTTATCCGAGATTTGACGACTAAAATCAGGGAGGCCGACCGCGAAATAACCAGTCAAATTGCACAAATACAACTGGCCGTCTCCATAAAACTTTACCCGCAGGCACTTGATTTAATCAATGCCATGGGACTGGAAGGTGCAAGCCACGAAAATCAATTGTTTGTGCGATTAACGAAAATTAGGTGTATGTACGAATTGGGTTATGAGCATGAATTCCTCGACGAATACATCCAAAAATACAAAATACATTTAACCCTTCGAAAAAGCACACCCAAAAACAAATCCAATGAAGGTGCCTTAAATGCCATTAAAATAATAAAAATGCTCATTGACCGAAAAAAAGACAAAGCGACTATTCAACAACTAATCGAATCAAAAAACGATTTGCATTTGCGTGCTTGGCTTAAGAAAAAAGTAGCAGATTATAAAAAACGTTAGGCCCCAATCAAGGAGCCTAACGCATCAAGACTTATTCGCATATTATTTCGTCAAGGATGATATAGGAAGAAGACTCTGTGCCGCAATTTGTAGCAAAATAAAAGGAATAATTTCCTGGAGCAAGCCCCGAAAACGTGATACTTGTATTGCTGACAGATTGAACGGCGCTGCTTTGATTGTCGGCTGCGCGCACCCAAAAAATTTGGTAACTGGCACCATCGCTTACAGGTGCCCAGGAAAACGACACTGAATTTGTTGATTGTTGCGTTTTGTTGGGACTGGGGGCTGGACAAACGGTTACAGGATCGCCTTTAATGGCTGCCTGTGCCGCAAAGGCTGGCAACAACAGGAACAAAAAGAACATGATTTTAAGGCCAGCCTGAAGACCGGTGCGCATTGCATTTTTCATCGTTGTAGTAAAATTTAGAATTGGTTAATACGACAACCAACGGCAACCTTTAATGAATCCCGGGCGATTACCGATGTTTGTCTGTCAATGTTGACGCAACAAAGGTAAATGGCAGGCAAACCCGGAACTATATCTATTTGACTATCAATAATTTATGAAAATTTTGTAAATTTATCTAAATTTAAAAAACGACAAAACCCCAGACCGTTCCCTTCCGAACAATCAGGTCTAAGCTTTTTTATAGTCCATCACTTATTGAATTTTTTGCGCACCTTCGATGAAATACTGCATTGATTCCCAGTATTTTCGGAACAATACGGGCTGGTTGGCTTTGGTAAATTCCAAAACAGGGCAATTGGCCCGCCGAACCCCATATAAATAAGGTGAAACCATCATTTTACCGGTTGGTAAAGCACCATCCACCACATAAATAAGGCTATAGGGTATGTGTTTATAGGTATAAATCTCAAATTTCCCCTTCAATTGCATTTGTTCGAATTCGGTACATAAGGATTTTAAGCGTTGAATCACCTGACTTGTTTCAAACGCGGCTTCCTGCTCCGAACTCAAATGTTGGCTTCGATCCTTAAAATACATGCGTGCCTCTTCAGATGCAGGATCCATCAAATACCCTTTAAAATGCACACCTCGTTGTAAAAGCCTGATAATGTGCGCTTTATAAGCCTGTTCGTTCTGCGATGTAAAATAACCTGCAAAGGCGTTCAAACGCACCCCCAACTCTGTAACCTCTTTGTTGGCACTGCCCATAAAAGCGGTCTTGTGCTCGACACTCACCCGCCCGTTTGCGTGTATTGAAAAATCAGGACTGTTCAGTTTGGAGGTATCCGGCACGCGAAAAGGCGTCCAATCCGGCGTATGCAGCGGGGTATATTTGGCTGCTACCGGGCTAAATTGCATATCCAATTCATGTTGCATGAGCAACTCTATGCCTTTTGCCGCCTTTTTTAAGGCCTTAGGTCCCACTTTGCGACTCGGATCCGTTTTGTTTGATAGCAGGTTCGACAAAGTTGCGGTTGAAACTTCATAGCCCAAATACTTAAGTTTTGCAACGATGCTATTTTGCGTGTATAACGCGGTTGCTTGTAAATGCTCGAAGCCCAACCGAACCAAGATGGTCAGTTGGTCATCCAAAGAAGGTTTTTCCATTTTTATTTCAATAAAGTAATTTGTCTATGCTACTTTTTGCAACAAGATGCCCATCTTATCCCCCTTAAAACCCCCTGTTTCCTGGCGGTCGGCTGCTGTTTCGCCCCGGCGCTCCACCATTTGTTGTGCTGGTAGCTTTCGTGTTCAAATCCATAAAGCGCCAATTAATCCCAAACCGGATCGCACGAAAAGGCAGCGGATAATTAGCCGTCTGATAAAAAACGGCGCTGTTGTTCCACAAGTTCCCCATATTTTCCATCCGGATAAAAAATCGAAAACTGGATACTTTAAAGGCTACAAACGCATCCAACCAAGGATAAATGGCTTGCGTCAAGCTGTCTTGTAGGTGAAACTGGCCCGTAATGGGCTGATAAGCATCCGGCCTGAATTCCTGATTCATGCGAAAATCCACACCTGCACTGAATTGCATGCGTTTCCTGAAAATGCGGCCATCAAAATAAGCACTATGCTTACTAAACCAATTGGGCAACCGAAATATATCGGTGCGGTTGGCACGCTGATAAGCAACGGTATTATCCAGCCGAAAGGCACCGATTTTCAGGTTTTCAGTGACCAGGACTTGCACAATCTGCAAGGGTGCCCCTGTTTGCTGGGCAAAACCGTCCTGATCCGCATAAATGTAGTTATTGAGCAAATACGTCCGCCCAATTGCTTCAAATCCAATGCTAGGCAAAGCATAAGCCGCCCACAAGCTGTTTTCGAGCGGTTTTTTAAAATCGTTGTTCCAAATCAGGCGTTTACTGACGTACAAACGACGGTCTAATAAAGCAGGGGGATAAAGTTGGCTCATTACACCGGCCCTGAATTCTCCCAAAACGCCTAAACCCAAACGCAGGGAACTCTCCAGTTGATACTCACCCAAATTGCCCAATATACCCAAACTGCCTTTTGCGAACCACTTGAACCGCTCCGAGGGCGTGATACTCAGGTTGCCCGTGAGAAAAAAGTTGGAAAACGCGCTGTCGACGGGCTCCTGGTTTAAGGTAAAATAGCTGTGGGATAAGCCGATGGTAAGCAAATCGGAAGGCTGTCCGACCGTGCGCGATTTGAAGGTAGACAAATTAATATGGTTGTCCAGCCGATTATACGCCACGTATTGCCGTATCCCGCGTTTATCAACTAAAAATTTCTCGTAAAACAAGGTATCCCCATTTAAAGGGGCATCTGAAAATTTAAACGTGTTTTGGGCATAACTAAGCGTATGTTCCGCTCGAAAAACACGCTGACCTGTTGCTGCACGGGTAAAATTGAGGTATTGGGTAAATTGGACCACCTGGTTACTGATGCGCGTGGCAGCCGTTTTGTTCGGCAATCGAATAGCTGCCGAAATCGGTCCTGAAAATTGGCCGGTTCCAAAGCTTGCCCCATCTGCAATGCCGCCATTTTCCTGCTGGCTCATTACATTTTTTGTAAATATCAGGAAAAAAGTATATCGGTCAGAAATAGGTGCCAATACACCTAGGGATAATCCGTTGTGCCGCGATCGTTGGTATTGATATTGCCCCAAATTATTGATTGCCCGGTAATCGAGCGAAAAAACGACCCCCTTATCAAAAGTTCTGCTGTATTTTGCATTGACGAGCCCATCAAATTGGGTACCGCCCTGGCTAAAATATACCTCGCTAAAAGATTTTGTATTTTGATAAAAGCGCAATTCGTTGGGCTGTAACTGATACAAATCGTACCCATGGACACCCAAATCGAAGCCCCGACGTGCGCGCGCTTCATAAAACATGGGTCGGTTGGGGGTGCCCAAATTGCCCAATGCGCCATAATCAATCGCCTGTTGTCTGACGGGATCATACATCCTGAATCGAGCATCCGGCAACGTATCATGATCTTCTATGGCACGCTCCGGCGTTTTCGCATACACATATAAAAGGCGCGTGCTATCGTTGGGCGGGCCAATCTGCTGGGTCGTTTTACTTGCTGCTACAGGCTGTTGTGCTTGCAACAGGGTGGCGCCACTACCCCACCCGATCAGGAAGGCCAACAACCAAAAGCAAGATTTCCAGTGCCATTTCGACCCTGGAAACCCTACATTCAATCTATGTAAAATGTCGTTTTTCAAAAATTGCTCTTTTGCACGCTTGCTTTCCTATATCCAACGCTAAGTAGTTATGAAAACGGCTGGATTCTAATCCATTGAAAATCAATTTTTATCCATCCATCCTTTAAATCCACTTTAATCTTGGTATAAACGTAGTAATCAGGCCAAACGTGGCGAACTTGCTTCAAAAAGGCCGTGCACCTATTCTTTCACCTCCACCAATGCCGGATTCATGCCCATGGTAGAGAAACCACCATCGTGGAACAAATTTTGCATGGTCACATAACGCGTCAAATCACTGAACATCGCGACACAATAGTTGGCGCAATCTTCGGCAGGTGCATTGCCCAGCGGCGACATTTTATCGGCATAATCATAAAACTCCTGGAAGCCTTTGATGCCTTTGCCGGCGGTGGTCATGGTGGGTGATTGCGAAATGGTATTGACGCGCACCCGCTTTGCGGTTCCAAGGTGGTAGCCGAAACTGCGTGCAAATGATTCAAGCAATGCCTTCGATTCTGCCATTTCAGAATAATCCGGGAATACGCGTTGTGCGGCAATGTAGGTAAGCGCCATAATGCTACCCCAATCGTTGATCGCATCCAATTTCCACAAGCTTTGCATCAATTTGTGAAAAGAAATCGCACTTACATCAAAGGTTTTTTGCATCCATTCGTAGTTCAAATCGGTGTATGATTTGCCTTTACGAACATTTACCGACATCCCGATGCTGTGTAGCACGAAATCAACTTTACCGCCGAAATGCTCCATGCTTTTTGTAATCAAATTTTCCAAATCTTCCACAGAAGTCGCGTCTGCCGGAAAAACGGGTGCATTACAAGCCTCAGCAAGTTTGTTGATTTCGCCCATCCGCATCGCAACCGGAGCATTGGTGAGCACAATTTGTGCGCCTTCCTGCACACAACGTTCCGCTACTTTCCAGGCGATACTCTGATTGTCCAGTGCGCCGAAAATGATGCCTTTTTTACCGGCAAGAAAATTACTCATAAGAAATCAGTTAAAGTATGAAGCGGCAAAGATAAAAAAGCCCGGCGCAACTGCTAAAGTTCTTGGAGCCTAATGCAATATAAATAGACACTTACCCTTTACGCAGGCGCTCTATTACGCGCCGCACCCCTGTACTGGCAGGTTCGGCGATCACATGCAGGTTCGACATTTCCCCCAGGGCATAATTCACTTGTGGGTTGGGATCAACGTAATAATAAGGTATGTCTGGCGGAGCATAAGACATCAAACTCGCAGCCGGATACACCTGCAACGAAGTGCCAATGATCAGAAAAATATCGGCATCATACGCGATTTCTGAAGCGGGTTCCAACATGGGTACCGCCTCCCCAAACCACACGATATGCGGCCGCAGTTGACCACCACGCTCACACAGATCTCCAATTTCCAGATCATGATCCCAATAGTACACCAATTTGGGGTAGGTTTCCGACCGTACTTTACGCAACTCGCCATGCAAGTGCAACACATTGGAACTGCCCGCGCGCTCGTGCAGGTCGTCTACATTTTGGGTGATAATTTGTACCTCAAAATGCGCTTCAAGTTCGACCAAGCCCAAGTGGCCCGCATTGGGCGTCACTTCCAACAATTGGCGGCGCCGTTGATTGTAAAACGCCAACACCAGCGCCGGGTCTTTTTGCCACCCGTCCGGGGTAGCAACATCTTCAATTCGATGATTTTCCCAAAGCCCATCTGCGTCCCGAAAGGTTTTAATACCACTTTCGGCACTGATACCAGCCCCTGTCAAAACAACTATTTTTTTCATCCTATAGTCAAAGCAAAGTGGTTACGAAAACAGACGGCTTCTAATCCATTGAAAATCATTTTTTTTATCCATCAATCCTTCAAATCCTTTTAAATCTGAGTTTAACCTATGCGGTGATCTCTTTTCGATGCAATTTGCTGTTTTTATATCCATATCCGAAATAAATAACCAAACCAATCAGCAACCAAATGAAAAAGCCAAACCAACTCTTTGCCGGAATTTGTGCCATCATGTAAAAACAAGAAACAAGTCCTAATACCGGAATGATGGACAAACTATACCGGAAGCAGTAATAACACAATAATAAGGTGGTGATTACAAACAACCACATGGGTATTTTATGTTGAAACAAATGCCAACCAGATTCATATTTTTCGGTATCCGGCACGGGCATTGCTTCCACCGCCGATGCATAGCCTGGGGCATCCAAGGCACTTAAATACGCGGTCAAATCCAGTTTTGCTGCAGCCAATCCTGCACTATCCCGCTGATTTACCTGTATTTTTATTTGATCGATCTCGCTTTCACTCAATTGAACCATTAAAGTTTCCGGATCGTTCATCTGACGGGTGTTCAACAACCAGGCTTTGGTATCAACGGGATATTGTTGAAAAAGTAAAAAACCAGCGCCCACTACCAGGATCGGGAAAATCCATTTGGAATTCAAATAAGGTATGCGAAATTTCCCACGCGGCACATCTGGCGTAATTTGTAATTTTAAAACGCCCGCGCATACCAATACAAAGGCAAACAAGGTACCCATGCTGCACAAATCCAAAACCGTATCGCTTGGAATAAACAACATAGGGACGATTACAAACAACCCGGTAATGATGGTAGAAAAGTCGGGCGTTTTATAACGCGGGTGAATGTGTGAAAACCGTTTCGGCAACAAACCATCCCGGCTCATGGTCATCCAAATACGCGGTTGGCCCAACTGGAATACTAAAAATACGCCTGCCATGGCAAATACCGCACTCACTGCGATTACCCCGGAAAACCATTTCAAGTTTACTTTTTGAAAAACATAGGCCAACGGATCATTTACCTTTAAATCCTTATATGGCACCATGCCCGTTAATACCAATGAAATACAAATATATAATATTGTGCATATTATAATTGCATTGATCATTGCACGGGGCAAATCCTTTTGCGGATTTTTGCATTCTTCGGCGGTCGTAGAAAGTGCATCGAACCCAATGTAAGCAAAAAACACGGAGGACACCCCCGACATGACGCCGCCAAAGCCATTGGGAATAAATGGGTGCCAATTGGCGGTATCCACATAAAATGCGCCCACTATAATCACCAGCAACACCACAATCATTTTTAGAACCACCATGGCATTGCCCGCGGTTTTCGATTCTTTGATCCCAATATAAACCAAAGCGGTGATCATCACCGACATGACAATCGCCGGGATATCCAAAATGGTCCGAAATCCAGCCAATTGGGGGGCTATTTGCCAGGCCTGGTATGCTTCTACTTGCGATTGACTTAGTTCAGACATCGGTGCACCGGCTTTCAACAAACCGCTGGCTACTTCATATCCTTGTTTCGCTGATACATAATCAATGGTTGCCCAGGAAGGTATATGCCAACCCGCGCTGTCACATAAACTGGTAAAATACCCCGACCAGGAAACCGCTACCGTGATATTTCCAACTGCATATTCCATGATGAGCGCCCAACCGATGATCCAGGCAATCAATTCACCAAAGGCCACATAAGAATAGGTGTAGGCACTGCCCGAAACAGGCAACATGGAAGCAAATTCGGCATAAGCAAAGGCTGCAAACCCGCAGGCAACCGCCGTAAAAATAAAGAGAAAAATAACCGCCGGTCCACCATTGTAACTGGCCGAACCAATGGTGCTAAAAATCCCGGCACCAATAATCGCTGCAATTCCCAAGGCAGTCAAATCAAAAACGCCCAGGTTTTTCTCCAGTCCGCCCCCATGTGCCGATTCTGTTTCAGCGGTGGAAATGGCATCAGGAATCGATTTTTTGCGTAAAATGTTGGTCAGAAAAGCCATAAAGTCTGTTAATTAGGTGTATTCGATGGGCACAATTGCGCATGTTTCGGTTCCCTACACCGTTGCAGGGAACATTCGAAGGCCGAAAAATCCAAACTTTTAACTGGATACCTTAATTTTCAGGCAAAAATTTCTTGAAATATCTGTTTACCCCTTTATTGCTTTGATGGAATACACCATCGGCAAAATGTTTTCCAGCCCCTGAATCCGGTAATTTCCATCGGTTCCCTGCACCATTTTGCTAAAACAGTTATACGGAGAATAAGGATATTCATTCAAAAATTCGATCCGCAAACCTTGCCCGATCAAACTATTGATGACCTCCGACAAACTATGATTCCAGCCATATTCTTTGTACGCCAAATCGGCATAACGGTCTGCATACGATCCCGACTGCTCGGTTTCTATGACACCCGCATTGTGATACGGATATTTTAGAAAGGTCATGTCATCGTCCATCATCCATATAACCGGATGAAAATCAGCAATATAGAACACCCCACCAGGTTTCAAAAAATGCGCAACCACTTTTGCCCAGCGCTCCAGATCGGGCAGCCAGCCAATGGTACCATAGGAGGTAAATACAATGTCAAACTGATCCTCCAAATGTTCGGGCAGCGCATACAAATCACAACAAACAAATTGCGCCGGAATTTGTAGTTCATCGGCCAAACCTCGGGCAATATCAATGGCTTCTTCAGAAAAATCATTACCCGTTACGGTCGCGCCCAACTGCGCCCACGAAAGGGTATCCTGCCCAAAATGACATTGCAAATGCAAGAGTTTTTTCCCCACGACCGAGCCCAATTCCCGCAGTTCAATTTCATTCAAACTGTTTTTTCCTGCTTTCCAGCCTGCCACATCATAAAACTCGGCAAGCAGGTGCACCTTGGCCTTCAAGTTCCAGCCCGCTTTGTTGGCATCTATAAATGCCTGATTTGTTTCCATCTATATTGTTGGTTTTAACGGCCTTTGGCCAAATACCCCGCCTTTGCTTGCCAAAATGGGTCTGTATTAAGCAATCGTTGCTTTATAACCGCCTCATAACCTGTTAAGTTGTCATACGACTCCGCCTTGGTTTGCACGGCCGACCCAAAATTGTACAACTTTAACTGAAAAAACAAGTCGGAAAGTTCCTTTGGCAAATCAGGCAAGCGATAGCCTACATTTCCCGGCTGCGGCTGAATCTGGGCTTCCCAACTAATCGAAGGAACGCCTGCAATCGTGCGCGTAACGGATAACAAGTCAAAATTGCCCGTGCACTGTACCGCCGAATAGCGGTTGTTTGACAATGGAGAAGGAACGGCATCGAAGGTTGGAATTTCCAAGGCCGCAGGTAGCACGGTGTACAACCGATCGGTTTCATATCGGTAACCTTCTGGCTGTGCAGCGTTGCCGCTAAATTGCACCCGAAAACTGCTGTAGGGCAAGGGTTCCGGATTGAAAATATCGTTCACAATCGGCTCATATACACTGAGTTGGTTGTACACTGCTACGGCGCCACCGGGTGCCCGATTCAGATCGCCCAAAGGAAAAACTTTCTTTTCCGTCAAATTTTCTATGCCTTCTACGGTATATTTCCAGGGTGCCACAAAAGGCAATTGAATCACCTTGGCCTGGGCAAAAATGGTCGGCAACAAGGTTGCATCAATAGAAGCCGTTACATCGTTTTGATTGATGTTGTCAAAGCGCATATAACGCCATTTTTCCTCCCCATTTATTTTGATTCGGCCCCAAAATCGGCCGGTATGGGTAATTCGATATTGTCCGTTAAAACCATTTGCTACCTGTGGACGTGCGAAGGTGAGTCCGTCAGAAATGATAATTGAGTCGAAGGAAGTAATATTTGTAAACTGAACCCGGAAATCGGTCGTAATTTTAAAATTATTGGGCTGCAAATAAATATGCTCGTCGCTGGCAAGTTGCGTGTAGGTAGTAAGCGCAACCGTCGTATCGCGCACCCCCGAACCCGAAGCATCAAGGGTGACAATTTTAGCCACGGTGCAATCATAACGCGCGCCTTGTTTTACATCAGGCAGCACCAATTGGAGGGTGTCTTCGCCTGGAACCCAACGAAATGCCAACATTTTACCTTCCGCATCGGAAATAAACACGGCATATTTGGCTTGCAATTCGTTAAAATTATTGTGCACATGCACCACAAACGGGGTTGGAACCGTAGGAACGAGGACAGGATCCTCCTTTTTACATTGGCTAAAAATCACCAAAGCAAGGATTGAAAAAGAAAGTGTTCGAAGCAACATATTGTAAATCGGTGTGGATGAATAAAAATGGTTTTACATACAAAGGTAATGGCTTTGAAAAAAAAACTGGGCTTGTTTGCGCACTTGTCGGATATTAGCCCCAAAATATTTTCATAACCATCCAAACTGCTTATTGGCAACGCAAAGTGGTTATAAAAACAGCTTGCATCTAATTCCTTAGAAAATCATTTTTTATCCATCCATCCTTCAAATCCATTTAAATCCGGGTATAACATGGAATCAATTGCAGTCTTTTGCGGTGCGAACAAAGGCATTGAACCCTACTTTGCCGAACAAGCCACTTTGCTGGGAAAAACCCTGGCCGAACGCAATATTCATGTCGTTTTTGGCGGAGGTAGCGTTGGCCTGATGGGCATACTTGCCGATGCTGTTTTAGCCAACAACGGCCCCATTACAGGCGTAATCACCGAGCAACTTAACCAACTGGAACTGGGACATGCCGGGGTTAAAAACATGATTCTGGTAGAATCGATGGCCGAACGACGCACTTTGCTTATCAAAGGTACAGATGGCGTCATTACGCTTCCTGGCGGGTATGGTTCGATGGACGAATTGTTCGAATCGCTTACACTCGCTCAGCTCCATCAGTACCACAAACCAGTTGGCCTGCTCAACGTAAACGGGTATTACGACCCATTGATCGCGATGCTGGACAATATGGTAAAACACGGTTTTTTGAAAAAAGAAAACCGCAATCTGTGTGTCGTTGCACAAACAATTCCTGATCTGCTCGACCAAATGAGCACTTATGAATACCGCGCAATTGAAAAATGGCACTAAGAGGGTTAAACTTATTTTAAAACCGGGCTTATACACACCCCATGCTTTTGTTTTTAGGTTTAAAGAGCAGTACTTTTGTTAATGATCAATTTCAGAACCGAACCGTGTGATATGCGCAATTTCCTTCTATTTGCTTTAATCGTTTGCTGCACTGGCCCTGGCATCGCCCAAAATGGCGGCCGTGCCAACACGTCTGTTGCACCCCGGGCAAAATCCAGCGCTAATCTTACGCCGGCATCACAATCCCGTAGCACTACCACAGTCAATACACAACCTGCAAATCCCGGAACGGTGCGCAAAACAACAGCGCCCAGTCCACGCCCAACCGAAAACAACGGCATTCAGGCACAAACTACCCCCAGTACCTATGCACCACGCACAATAAATGGTCGGCCCGCGGCCACAAATACGGGCAACAAAACAACCAAAGTTGCCAACAATGCAGGCAAAAATGCACCTACCCTAGCCAAAAAAGCCGTTGGCAAGGTAAACTGGATGAGCATTGAAGAAGCCGTAGAAAAAAACAAGACCGAAAAAAGAAAAATATTCATCGATGTGTACACCAACTGGTGTGGCTGGTGTAAACACATGGACTCTACCACTTTTATCAATCCATCGGTAGCGACCTACCTCAATGAACATTTTTATCCGGTAAAGTTTAATGCGGAACAAACGAACGATATTCTTTTTAAGAACAAAACCTACCATTTCAAAAAGGATGGCGGCCGCGGATGCCATGAACTCGCCGCTGAATGGCTCAATAACCGTTTGAGCTTTCCAACAGTGGTGTTTTTGGATGAAAGTATGAATACCATCCAGCCTTTGGGCGGCTATTTAGATGCCACCAAACTTGAGGCCATTCTCAATTATTTTGGCACCGACAGCCACCGAACGACTCCTTGGGAAACCTACGAAAAGAAATTTACCAGCGCCAAATCGGGCGGTAAATAGGGATACGGCATTTTTCCCGTTACTTTGCAGCATGGCAGGCAACACTTTTGGCACTATTTTCCGCGTCACTACTTTTGGAGAATCTCATGGCTCCGCAATCGGTTGTATTATTGACGGTTGCCCCCCCGGTATCCCCGTATCGCTCGATTTTATTCAACACGAACTCGACCGTCGAAGACCTGGACAGAGTGCAATTGTTACGCAACGTAAGGAAAGTGATACGGTACAAATACTCAGCGGTGTTTTTCAAGACAAAACCACCGGCACGCCCATTGCCATGCTGATTCCGAATGAAGATCAACGTTCTAAGGATTACGATCATATCGCAGCGGCGTATCGACCGAGTCATGCGGATTATACCTGGCAGGCAAAATACGGTTTTCGCGATTATCGCGGGGGCGGACGCTCCAGCGCGCGCGAAACGGCCGCCCGGGTGGCTGCAGGCGCCATTGCCAAACTGATCCTCCAACAACAGGGTATTTCCATCCAGGCTTATGTGAGTCAGGTGGGCGCGCTTGCCCTACCCCTACCCTATCAAGCGCTGGATCTTAGCCAAACGGAATCCACTGAAGTGCGCTGTCCCGACCTTTCCATGGCTGCCCAAATGATTGATTTGATCAAAAAAATCAAAAAAGCGGGCGATACGATTGGGGGCGTGGTATCCTGTGTGGTTACCGGCTGTCCACCTGGCCTGGGCGAACCAGTTTTTGACAAATTACACGCCGATTTGGGAAAAGCGATGCTCAGTATCAATGCGGCAAAAGGATTTGAATATGGGTCTGGCTTTGCTGGAGTTGCCATGACAGGCTCCGAGCACAACGACCAATTTATTGTACCGGATGCACCCGGAGCGCCGCTTCAAACAAAGACAAATTATTCCGGTGGCATTCAGGGAGGCATTTCCAATGGCATGGATATTTATTTCCGGGTTGCATTCAAACCGGTCGCGACGATTATGCAGGCCCAGGCTTCGGTCGATGAACAGGGGATGCCCGTTGAAGTAACAGGAAAAGGTCGGCACGACCCTTGTGTCGTACCACGTGCGGTTCCGATTGTGGAAGCCATGGCGGCCCTGGTTTTAGCCGATCATTGGCTGCGATTCCGTACCTTAGCCTAAATTAAACCTACCATGTCCCACTTCTTCAATCGCTTGCACGCTACCTGGCATCCTGATCAATACCACGGCTGGGGCAAAACCCGCAATTATTTTGAGGGTTGGTACTTCAAACTGGTCACTGCCGATCAAAAACAGGCTTTGGCCATTATTCCTGGGATCTCCATGGATGCGGAGGGCAATCAACATGCCTTTATTCAAGTGATGGATGGCACGGCCAACCAGGCCAAATATTACCAGTTTCATGCGGATGAATTTCAGCCGGCATTGCGGCATTTTGCACTTAAATTGGGCAATAATGCGTTTTCTGCCCAAGAAATGACCCTCCACTTACCCGAAACAAAAGGCCAAATTCAATTTATCAATACCCAACCCTGGCCAAAAATGCTGGGCGCACCCGGTATTATGGGCTGGTTTTCCTTTGTACCATTTATGGAGTGTTTTCATGGCATTGTAAGTATGCACCATACTTTACAAGGCAGTTTGGAACACAACGGGGTGGTTTATGACTTCCAGGGCGGCAAAGGTTATATTGAAAAAGACTGGGGCCAATCTTTTCCGAAGGCCTATGTTTGGATGCAAAGCAACCATTTTGATTCCAATGAGCAAGCCTCTTTAATTGCTTCTGTGGCACATATTCCCTGGCTCAACAGCCATTTTATCGGATTTATCAGTGGTTTTTGGCTGGAGGGCCGCTTGTTTCGTTTTGCTACCTACACAGGCGCAACAAAACACCTAAGCATCGCAGACAATCAGGTTACCCTGATATTTACCGGTCCTGGTCGAACTTTGCAAATTCATGCCCAACAGGCCGAAGGAACCGCCCTGATTTCACCCTTATCAGGTGCGATGACCGGAAAAATCAATGAAAGCTTACAGGCGCACCTGCACGTGGAGTTGATACACAAAGGGAAACGCATATTCGAGGGGCGCAGCAGCACTTCCGGCCTGGAACTGGCTGGGGAGGTTTCGTCCTTAACGTAAAACCATTTTCGTATGCGGAATGCCGTCTTCCAGGTATTCCTCGCCCGTAGATTGAAAGCCCAAACTGGTGTAAAATGCCAATAAGTAGGTCTGGGCACCAATCTTAATCGGATGATTTCCAAACAAATGGCGCGTCATTTCAATACTCTTACGCATCAAATCACGGCCAGCACCCATCCCGCGCACCGAGGGTGAACTGACCACCCGACCGATTGAAAGATAAGCCGGATACGACACCCCCATGGGTAGCAAGCGGGTGTACACCAACAGCTTACCGCCAGCATCACGTCCTAACAAATGCCAGGAAACGAGATCCTTCCCATCGCAATCCAGGTAAGGGCAGTTTTGTTCAACCACAAAGACTTCTTGCCGCAAAGCCAACATTTCATATAATTCGCTGCCGGAAAGCGCCTCAAATGGCAAACACGTATAATAGATTTCCATACGGATAAAATGCTTTTAATCAATTCAAAACCCAAAAAAGACGCGAAAATAGACCGAAACGCTGAATTTGCCACTCAAAACCAAATACGTTTGCCCGGAATCAGAACAAAAACCTGTTTACATTTGCCAACCTTTAGAACACTTACACGTTCTATTGTCAAAATTATAAACCAACATCATGCAAAAATTAGTCATCCTTTCAACCCTTGCGCTCCTTTTGAGCTGCACCACTTCCTTTGCTCAAATCAAAACACCATCACCTAGCCCAACTGGAAAAATTTCCCAGGAGTTTGGTTTGGTTAAAATGGACATTGAGTATTCTCGTCCAAGTACCAAAGGCCGCAAAGTTTTCGGCGAACTCGTTCCATTCGGTGAAATGTGGCGCACCGGCGCAAACGCTTCTACCAAAGTAACTTTTAGCGACAAAGTTAAAGTAAATGGCAGCGAACTTGCGATGGGAACGTATGCTTTGTACACCATTCCTGGAGAAAAAGAATGGACCGTTATTTTTTATAAAAACACCAACTTTTGGGGTGTGCCCGGCAAAGACTTCACCGAAAATGATGTAGCGGTTAAATTTATGGTAAAACCTGTTGCCCTGAAAGAAACCGTTGAAACCCTTACGTTCAACATCAGCAACTTGAAAAACAGTGGCGCTGATATTGAAATGAGCTGGGAATTAACCAAATTGGTGATTCCAGTTACAGTTGACACCGACACAAAGGTATTGGCCGATATCAAATCACAAATGGAAGGCCCATCAGCAACGACTTACTACCAGGCTGCCCGCTACTACCTGGAAGAAAAGAAAGACCTCAATGTTGCATTGGCCTGGATCCAAATGGCGCTTGATAAAAGCGAGAAGTTTTACATGGTGCGCACAAAAGCACTCATTCTTGCTGAATTGGGTCGCTACAAAGACGCGATCGCAGCAGCAGAACGCAGCACAGAATTGGCTAAAATTGACAGCAACACCGACTACCCACGCATGAACGATAAGTCGATTGCGGAGTGGAAGCAAAAAAAATAATCAATTTTGCGTCAATAAAAAAAGGTGTCCCCTCCTCCATGGAGGTGACACCTTTTTTATTTCCCTTCCACCGGTAATACACGCGATTCCGACAATGGCAACCGAAATTCAATCTTGGTACCCATGCCCGGTGCCGATACGATGTGTACGCTGCCATTGATGTCTTTGGCACGTTTTTCCAGGTTATCCAGCCCATGACCGCGTTGTACGGTCTGCATATCAAACCCTACACCGTCATCTACCAAAATCAACGACATAAATCCATCTGCGACCAGGAGTTTAATTTCCAGTTTTTTACATTGACTGTGTTTTAAAACATTATTAACCGACTCTTTGAAAATCAGGTAGATATTGCGCCGCGCTTCAACATCCAGGTCCAAGGCAGGCAAGTTTCGTGATATATCCAATTGATAATCAATCTCATGTGCTTCAAGGGTGCGTACCGCATAATCTCGAATACGGTCGGCAACATCATTTAGATAATCAGCATGGGGATTAATCGCCCAGATAATATCGCTGAGGCCATCCAGGGTGGCCTGCGCACTGCGGGAAATTTGGTGTAATAAAGGCGTGATATGCTGTGCTTTATCGGCTGCCTGTCGAATTGCCACCTGGCTTAAAATGCGGATACCGGACATACTGGCCGCTACATCATCGTGCAAATCGCGGGCAATCCGGTCTTTTACGCGCTGCTCAGCAGCCTGCACCGCAATTTGTTTTTCCTGTGCCTCTACCGAAACCCGCAACTTTAAAAAATTACGGTCTATTTCCACATGACGATACCAACGCGTGAATGTGAAGGCAATGACCAATACTTCAATCACGAATCCAATTAACACCAAAAATTGAATCATGGGGTAATTGGGCATCAAACTCAAATTACGCAGGGAAATCACCGTAAACGCAAGCGCCAAAGGAATAGACCCCAATACCATGATCCGGGCTTGGGCGCTGCGTTTGAAAATAATCAGGGTTACCCCAATGGCCATGGCGATAAAAACCAAATTAAAAACATTGGCTGTTTGCAGTATTATCCGAATAAACATCCGTTGATCTGTTTTGACCAAGCCCCACACCACCAACGTACAAGTAAATGCCAGCCACGAATAAACCTGAATCAATTTGTCCAAACGCGGAAAATATTCCCAGATGCGCAAAAACCTTCGGAACAGCGCCGAGTACGTAGCAGCGATCAATATGGTCGTACAATACCGCTGAAATACGGGGAATAAATCAAAATCGGAGGAATTATAATACGCTTCCCGCATCAAAATACTGACGATATAGGCGGTGTACAACAAATACAGGGAGCCGCGGTAATAATACAGCATCACGGCACTAAAAAACAGCGACAACATCATAATGCCCAAAAACACCCCATACGCCACGCTCGACTGTCGGCTAAAAACGGCAAAGTTTTCGGGCGTTTGCAAACTCAAGGTAAGGTGCATAGAACCAATTTCATTGCGACATTTTGCCCAAAATTCATTCATGCCAGGTTGAAGGGTCACCGCAAAATAATAACCATTAATCAGGACAAATCGATCATCTTCAAACAAATGCCCCACTTCACCTACGGAACGAATGCCCTTTTGCTCCGTTTTTTGCCACAATTTAAACTCATCAAAGTTTTTTCGGTTCAAACGCAATATCAAGGTGCGCGGTCGATCCTGGTGGTTATAAAAACGAAACCGCAGCCACCAACGTGAGTCATCAAAACCAAAAGCCATGTGCGGACTTGTTTCCAACGCAAACAAATCCTCAAAAGGCGCAGCGGTAACAGCATTAATTTCCAGGTTATGCTCCGGGTCCTTGAGCCTTTCAGCCAATACCAATTGAGATATAAAATTGGAATCGACCTGAATTACAGGATTGGCCTGTGCACACAATATGCGTGGCAGCAACAATGCAAAAGCAAATGCTCCGAGTAATGGAAAGATCCGGCAGAGTTGGAGAGCCATAGTGTTTGGTATGAATACTTTTAACCATGTTCAATTTTCATGCCTAAAAAACTAAAAAAGGGAAACCGGTTTTAACACCGATTTCCCCCAAATATTTGACTTTAAACTGTTCACATGTTTTAACCGGCGCTTTCCGTATTCTCCTTTGGCGTCGTTGCTTCACCACTTGCATCTGCTTCCGTTGCATAGGTAATCAAAATCGCATCTTTTGCTTCATTCAGCGTGGCAACCATAACGGCTCCTTCCGATGGACTTTCGTTCAAAATGAACTCTGCAAGCGGATCTTCCACATATTTCTGAATAGCCCGGTGCAATGGACGTGCGCCAAACTGCGGATCGTACCCTTTTTCAGCAACAAATTCTTTGGCATCTTCTGAAAGCGTCAGGGTGAATTTCAAACCAACCAGACGTTTCATCAAACTACCCAAGGCGTTGTCAATAATGCTAAAGATTTCCTCACGACCCAGGCTATTAAACACCAGCACATCATCAACCCGGTTCAAAAACTCGGGAGAGAAGGTACGTTTTAGGGCATTTTGAACTACCGTTTTGCTGTTTTCCTCTGCTGCTTCCTGGCGCGCTTTGGTATTAAAGCCTACACCCTGACCAAAATCTTTCAACTGGCGTGCACCAATATTAGAGGTCATGATGATGATGGTATTTTTAAAATCAACTTTACGGCCCAAGCCATCGGTTAATTGGCCATCATCAAGCACTTGCAACAAAATATTGTACACATCGGGGTGCGCCTTTTCAATTTCATCAAGCAATACCACAGAATATGGTTTCCGGCGCACTTTTTCGGTCAATTGGCCGCCTTCTTCATACCCAACATATCCTGGAGGGGCACCGATTAAACGGCTCACCGTAAATTTCTCCATGTATTCCGACATGTCAATGCGAATCAAGGCATCTTCTGAATCAAACAGGTAGCGTGCAAGCGCGCGCGCCAATTCTGTTTTACCTACCCCCGTTGGTCCAAGGAAAATGAACGAACCAATCGGTTTCTTAGGATCCTTCAAACCTACACGGTTGCGCTGGATGGCTTTGGATATTTTTGCGATCGCTTCATCTTGTCCAATGACCATCTTTTTGAGGTCATCGCCCATGGTCACCAATTTTTTGCTTTCGCTTTGTGCCACCTTACGCACCGGAATGCCGGTCATCATGGCCACTACTTCTGCAATATCATCTTCTTCAACCGGGAAACGGCGGGTTTTACTTTCTTCTTCCCATTCAACTTTTGAAAACTCCAGCTGACGCACCAATTTACTTTCCTGATCGCGCAGGTTGGCAGCATCTTCATATTGCTGATTTTTCACTGCCTGGTTTTTCTGCTCTTTGAGTTCCTCAATTTTGAGTTCGAGTTCTTCAATATGCTTTGGAACCACAATGTTTTTCAAGTGAACGCGCGCACCAACTTCATCCAGTACATCAATGGCTTTATCGGGCAGGAAACGATCCGTAATGTACCGATCACTCAGGCGCACACAAGCTTTAATGGCCTCTTCAGAGTAGATAACATTGTGGAACTCTTCGTATTTGGGTTGAATATTGCGCAAAATATGAATGGTATCTTCCTGACTAGGTGGCTCCACCATCACTTTTTGAAAGCGGCGATCCAGTGCGCCATCTTTTTCAATGTATTGACGATATTCATCCAGGGTAGAGGCACCGATGCATTGGAGTTCGCCACGTGCCAGCGCAGGTTTGAATATATTAGAGGCGTCGAGCGAGCCCGTTGCGCCACCAGCACCCACAATGGTGTGAATTTCATCGATAAACAGGATCACATCGCGGCTTTTTTCAAGCTCGTTCATGATCGCCTTGATGCGCTCTTCAAATTGTCCACGGTATTTGGTGCCTGCAACCAATGCAGCCAAATCGAGCATCACAATACGTTTATTGAACAGGGTGCGGCTTACTTTTTTCTGCATGATGCGCAGGGCCAAGCCTTCCACAATGGCGGTTTTACCCACACCAGGTTCGCCAATCAGAATCGGATTGTTCTTTTTGCGGCGGCTCAGAATTTGACTTACCCGTTCGATTTCAGTTTCCCGACCGATGATGGGGTCCAGTTTGTTTTCCTCTGCCAATTTGGTGATATCGCGTCCAAAGTTGTCAAGGACAGGGGTACGGCTTTTGGGCTGACCTTTTTGACCAGCGCGAAAACCGCCGCGATCTTCCTCTTCTTCGTATTCGCCAGATCCTTCAGAGGGTGCTTGGTTGAATAAATTAGGGTGCGCTAAGTCTTGTTCCGAACGCACGTATTCAAGTTCTTTTTTAAATGATTCGTAGTCCACGTCGTACTCGTTTAACAGCCGGGTGGCTGTGGTGTCAGAATGTTTGAGCAATGAAAGCATGAGATGCTCAGGATAGATCTCCTCACACTTCATCATTTTTGCCTCCAAGAAGGTCACTTTCAAAACGCGTTGTACCTGGGTGGTGACCTGGAACTCACCAATAAACAGGTTTTCGGCAGGTGGGTAAGCGCTGTATCGGGGAATGGCACGTTCGAGGCGCTTCTTCAGTTCCTGCACATCCACCAATAAAGCATCCAGTACCCGCACTGGCAAACTGTCGCGTTCGGAGATAATGCCCAGCAAGAGGTGTTCCGCGCCAATGTAATCATGCCCCAAACGCCGGGCTTCCTGGCCGCTTTGGTTGATGATTTGTTTGACTACCGGAGAAAATTTCTTATTCATTATTCAAGTTTTCAGGTCCCCTGCATCGGGGTAAAACATTAGAGAAAGCGAATTTAAGGATGTCTCGATAATTTGCGACAAGTTTAGGTCATTTATAAGGTATAATGCAACCTTAGCGACCAATCATTAACAATTTTTTTTTACATAGGTTTAATCCATTTTTTTTGCATCCATGGTGACAGTGGAAGTATATTGAAAAAACAATGCCATACTTGAATACGCCTGACTAGATGGCAGGTTTATGGGCCATAAAAAACGAATGAAATTTTTTTTTAGAAAAGCGCCAGGCATTGGCTACATTTGCCCCCTAAAATTGCAACGCAAAAAACGCGTGTAATAGCGCATTGCTGAAAACCAGGTTATTATGAAATACAGAATCGATAAACAGGAGCAATATTCCGTGCTCACCTTGGATGAAGAGAACCTTAACTCTACCATTGCTCCAGGTTTGAAGAGTGATTTGATCTTTTTGAACCAGGAAGGCGTGCGCAATTTAATCCTCGATTTGTCTAATGTGCGTTTTGTGGACTCCAGTGGCTTGAGCGCCATTTTGACAGGCCACCGCATTTGGAAGGACACGGGAGCACTTATTTTGGCGGGAAAATTACACCCGATGGTGGTAAAATTAATTGAAATCAGCCGCCTGGAATCTATCCTGGTGATGATCCCAACCGTTGAAGAAGCCATTGACTATATCAAAATGGAAGCCCTCGAAAGAGAACTCCACGGCGAAGAAGAATAGTTTAGGCCGAATTGCGTGCCGCATTGATGATGCCAAACATTGCACGCAACACCAACCGACGATATACCTCTGCCGATGCTGCGGGAATCACCGCTTCCTGCAATTGTTGCAAGGCGTATTGCTGTATCACAATCAGCGGTAACACGATCTGTTCGCGGATTGCGATGCTTGTTTTGGACATCAAATTGTCTTCCAATAACCCCTCTTGCCCCGACAAATTGAGCAAATGGGTATTGGTACGCTCAAATTCTTCTTTCAACATCGTCCAAAACGCACCAAAACGCGGCGAATCTGCAATGTGCTGGGTAACATTAAAATTTCCTTTGGACAAAGACTGCATGGAGTTTTCAAACAAGGTGCGTAAAAACAACGACCGTTTGTACAAATCGCGCAAGTCATTTAGGTCTTCGGGGGTTAACGCCTCGATCGCCGAACCTACACCGTAATACCCCGGCACATTTTGTTTCATTTGCGCCCAGGCACCCACAAAAGGGATGGCGCGCAAATCTTCAAAACGCAACCCTTTGTCATTGCCCCGTTTGGTGGGGCGGCTAGCGATGTTGGTGTCGCCATACCATTTCAATGGCGTCATTTTTTCAAGATAAGGCACAAACTCCGGATGGTTTTTGAGTTTTAAATACGCCTCCAAGGCCTTGTCCGATAATGCATCCAGCAAATTTTTATCATTTTCCGTCAATTCATTTGAATGTGTCGGAAAAAGTTGGGTTTCCAAACCGGCACTGAGCAGTCGTTCGGTATTAAAACGCGCCGACGCTTTGGTCCCATACGTACTGCTCACCGTTTGCCCTTGAATGGTTACGTGAATCGCCTGGTTTTCAATATCATGCCCCTGGGCTGCGTAATAATTGGCGTTGTTGCCGCCGCCACGACCTGGAGGTCCACCGCGGCCATCAAAAAAGATGACGGTAACCCCATGCGCGCGGCTTACGCGTGTGAGTGCTTCTTTTGCCCGATAAATGCTCCAGTTGGCACGCAGGTAACCGCCATCTTTGGTGCCATCCGAAAAACCTAACATAATATGCTGAATATTACCCCTTTGCAACAAGTGGGCAGCATAACGCTCGTTGCGATATAGCGTTTCCATCGCCGTATCGCAAGTGGCCAAATCGTCAATTGTTTCAAATAAAGGGACAATATCCAGCGGAACGGTCCCTGGTAACCCCGCCTCATCGAGGTTTGCAATCGTTAGCCGTGCAAGCGCAAGAACTTGTGCTACTTGTAAAGCAGAACTACAATTGCTAATGATATAGCGGTGGCAGCCATGTTCTCCATTTGTACGCTGTATCGCTGCAATTGCCTGGAAGGTAGCAATGGTTTCCAACACCAGCGGATCTTGAAAATCAGCAGCATCCAGCAGATAATTGGTCGATAAGAGTCGGTCTATTTGCGTATTTTCATCCGTTTTGAAAAAATCTTGCGGATCATACCATGGAAATTTCGCCGCCCAATTCTGCAAAATCAAGGCCCAAACAGCCTGATGCTTCCCACTCTCCTGCCGGATATCCAAACTGGCAAAATAAAATCCGAACACCCGAACCTTTAAAATAAAACGTTCGAGTTCCTCCATGAACAGGCCATCGTGCTCGGCCAACAGAATATTACGTGCCTCGTATAATTCAGCAAGTAACTCCCCACAAGAATGGTATTGCGTCGGATCAGGATAATATAAGGTGCGGTATATTTTTTGTTCGGCAGCCGAAATGATTTCTTCTACACCGCGAAAAGTAAGGCGGCGTTTTAATTGCCGTAAATCGCGATAATATCCACGCAAAACCCCTTCCCGAAGTCGTTTAGCCACCAACAATGTGACATCAGCGGTCACAAACGGATTGCCATCGCGGTCGCCGCCCGGCCAAAAACCCAATGAAAGCAGGCGCGGATTTTCAAATTCAACCACGTCCAACTGCATGGAACGCAACAGCCGAAACAAGATATCGGGCATGGTGTTATAAAAAACATGCTCCATGTACCAGCCCAAACTGATCGCCTCATCGTACGGTGTGGGCTTTTGCCGGTTTACAAAAGCCGTTTTACCCAATTGCATCAACAACTGACGAATATGTTCCAGGTCATTTCCTTTTATCACCTGCCCCATATCATTAATGATGCCCAATACTTTACCGGGATAAAACTGGGTTGGATGGGCGGTTAATACCAGGCGCAGGTTGAAGGTTTTAATTTTTTCAATCAGTTGTGCCTTATGCTCCGGGGTTTCGAGCCGGCTCAGCAAGTGTTTGAGGGAGCCCGGGCCATTCATCTCATGTGTCTGTTCAAAAAGCGCATCTTCTACCGAATCGAACAATACAACTTGCCTTTCAACGTATTGAATAAAACGGAATAACAATTGATGTTTGGTATCTTCGTCGGAATGCTCAAAATAGTCTTTCCAAAAAGCCGTTACCAATTCAACCGGACTGGCAAATTCTTTAAACCGTTGTTCGCAATATTGGGTAAACAAAGCAAGTTGTGTACCTGTATGTTCAATACCTTTGAATGGAAGCCGCAGGAACAGGCTATTGTAGGTGTGGTAAAGGAGGGGAATGCGCGCAGTGTTGTCCATGGTTGAATCTGCCTTTTTAACAGTGGCGCAAAGTACGGTAGTTTGTAGCGCTGCAACAAATTAAGCACAAAATTCCGTAGTATTGCGCGGAACATTGTTGTATGAAAAATGTGTTGTGTGTATTATGGCAAATATGGAAAATCAGGCTTTATTTTTAACCGAACTGATCGATGAGAGTGTTCCCATGCAGGCCCTGCACCCGGAAATATTCGATGATTACCTGGCGGAGGGCTGGCGCTTGCTGGGATACTCCATGGTACGGCACAACTATTCGGTGTGCCGCAACCAGTTTTGCCTTACCATTCCCTTGCGCATTTGCCTGCATGATTTTTCATTTTCCAAAAGTCAGCGCCAACTCTTGCGCCGAAATGCCCATTTAGAGATCGGTTACCGATCCATCGCGCTCACCAGCCACCAGGAAGCTTTATTTTTAAAACATGCCCAACGATTTGGAGAGCGCAGACCCGCCCACCTAGCCTCCTTTTTAGGTCCACAGGCGCACCGCGAACCCGTGACCGGCATGGAATTCAGCGTTCAAATAGCCGATAACCCCATTGTGGCCTATAGTTACATGCACATCGGACACGAGAGTATTTCGGGCACCTATTGTTTTTTCGATCCCGATTTCGGCCATCTGAGCCTCGGTACTTATACCATGTTGCTCGAAATTCAAAAAGCAAAAGCATTGGGTAAGAAATATTATTACCACGGATATTGCTATGATGTGCCTTCTCAATTTGATTATAAACTGAATTTTAACAGCCTGGAAGCCTTCGATTGGAAAACAAGCCAGTGGAATCCAGTACCGCGCATGCCCGTACGCCAATGGTCGGAGCTGGTCGAGTAAGAAGTATCTGCATCTATTTTCATTTACCAGTGTCTGAAGGTTTGTATTCCGCAAAACTTGCAGCATCTTTGCCGGTATTTGATTTTGAAGTCTTTTATCATTGTTTGCAACATGACACACGAATATAAACTGCCTTCTTTGGGCGATGGAGTAACCGGCAAAGTGCTTGAAATTCTGGTCAAACCAGGAGATACGGTTCAAAAAGAACAAATTGTACTCATTGTGGGTACCGATAAGGTAGACGCCGAAATGCCCATTGATGTGGATGGCGTAGTGGAGGAAATTGTTGTTAAAAAAGGGGATGATGTGACAGAAGGCAATGTAATTCTGCGCATTCAGGCCGCTGGTGCTGCAACTGCTTCTCCTGCTGCAACCACGCCCGCGCCCACTCCAGCACCTGAACCTGTAAAAGTAGCGGCGGCCCCTGCCGACGTTGCAACACCGGTTCAAACTACCAGCGCACCTGCTACACCGGGCAATTTCCGCGTTTCGCCCCTCGCTCGCAAGCGCGCAAAAGAACTGGGTATTAACCTCGCTGATGTGCGTCCAACGGATGGTTCTAACCGCCTATCCTATAAAGATGTAGTGGATTTTGTAAAGCAAAAAATGGAAAAGGGCAGCAGCAGCGCACAAGGTGGCACTGCCATGGCACACAAACCGCTGCCTAATTTCGAAAAATTTGGCACAGTAGAACGCCAGGCACAAAGCCGCATTGGTGTACTCACTGCCGATAATATGGTGTATGCTTTTAATGCAATCCCGCATGCCTGGATTTCTGAAAAAGCCGATATCACCAAACTGGAAAAACTGCGTCAGGAAAATAAAGATAAAGTAAAAGCCGCAGGTGGCGCCTTGACAACTACTGCGATTATCGCCAAGGCCGTTTGTTCCGTCCTCAAGAAAATGCCTCAGTTCAATGCCAGCTATGACCTGGAAAAACGCGAGGTTATTTTCAAAAAATACTACAACATCGGTATTGCGGTGGATACACCACGCGGACTGCTTGTTCCTGTATTGCAACACACCGACCAAAAAAACCTGACTGAAATATCGGTAGAATTGTCCGAATTGTCTGTCCGCACCCGCGATGGCAAAAACAAACCAGAAGATTTGGATGGTGGCACCTTCACCATTTCCAACATTGGTGGTATTGGCGGTACAAACATGATTTCCATCGTAAACTGGCCACAAGTAGCAATTTTAAGCATCACTGCCGCCCAAATGGAACCTTTTTGGAATGGTAGTGCCTTCGAACCGCGCCTCATGATGCCTATGACCATCGGCTGGGATCATCGGGTGATTAACGGTGCAGATGCGGCCAGATTCCTGGTAGAATTGAAAAAAATTCTGGAAGAACCCTTTTTAGGCTGGTTATAAAAAATGAAACCTACAACGCTGGCATACCTCAAATCCAATTTGCTCCACCTTGAACAAAAAATGTTGAAGGCCGTCGCAGATCGGGAAACTATGCTCGCTACCCTGCCTGCGCAACAACAATTGAGCGGCGAAAACCTGCTGCACTACCTCACCCTGCGCAACGAAGATATCCGTGATTTGCAAGATGAATTGCATACCGCAGGCTTGTCTTCACTTGCCAGTTCCGAAAGCCACATTTTGCGCCAAATTCAATCGGTATTGCAATTAATTGGGGTAAAAAAGCAGGCACATGAATTGTCAAAATGCGACGCTTTGACCGGACGCAAAGCAATTCAACAACATAGTAATCAGTTGTTTGGCAATAAAACAAATCCTGCGATTCCGCATATCATGGTGACATTCGATACCGAATTTGCCACCAATGAACGGAAAGTGCACCAACTATTGGCAGCCGGAATGAATGTTGCGCGCATCAATTGCGCCCACGATAATGCAGATACCTGGCTCAAAATGATCGGGAACATTCAAAAAGCCCGTGAAAAAACAGGACTACCCTGCAAAATATATATGGACCTTGCCGGGCCAAAAATCCGGACCCAAATTTTGGGAAAAGGCCATAAAAAAGGCAAAGCTGATTTTAGCGATGAACGTACCTTTTTTTTGGCCGAATCGAACGAGGTGTTGGATACGGAGCAAATTGTAATTGGTTGTACCCAGGAAGGAATTGTTTCGCAGTTGAAAGTGGGCGAGCGGGTTTTGTTTGATGATGGCCTATTTGAAGCCAAAGTAGAACAGTTAAAAAAAGGACTGGCCCGTTTGCAAATGGTGCGTATTTCAACCAAAAAACCCAAGTTAAAGGCCGAAAAAGGGATCAATTTCCCCGATTCTACCTTTACCTTAGATAGCCTTACCGAGGAGGATCGCGCTGTACTTCCCTTTGCCTTACAACATGCCGATCTGATTGGTTATTCCTTTGTTCGCACCGCAGGCGATTTACAAATTTTACAAGAGGCTTTGCTGAAATTAAAAACCAACCGCCCCTTACCTTCCATTATTCTTAAAATAGAAACACCTGAGGCCGTCAAAAACTTACCTGGACTGCTACTTCAAGGTATGACGCAAGCTGGCATTGGGGTAATGATTGCACGGGGCGATTTGGCCGTAGAAATCGGCTTCGAACGCATGAGTGAAATCCAAGAGGAAATATTATGGATCTGCGAAGCGGCACATGTACCTGTAATCTGGGCTACCCAGGTGTTGGAATCACTCAATAAATCAGGCATTGCCACCCGTTCAGAAGTGACGGATGCCGCCCACGCCGCCCTGGCTGAATGCGTGATGATCAACAAAGGCGATCATACCTTGCAAGTGATTGAAACCCTGAAGGATATTCTCTTGCGCAGTGGTGGCCACCATGTTAAAAAGACCTATTCTATGCGGGCTTTGGGCATTGCGAGCCGGTATATGGCAGGTTAAGCTTGCCCCCTTTTAACTACTAACTGCTGCCATCAAATTAAAATAATCTGCAGAAGGCATGCAGATGAATGCTTCCGCATATTGGATTTTCTTTTTGCTGTACATTAAACCTCGATACTGGTTTAAACCTAGCATCGCCGTTTTATAATCCAGGTTTGCAAGTTGGCTTTCATGTGCTTCAATGGCACGAATTTTATCCTGTATCACGGCCGTAATATCCACTAAACGATTGGGTATCAAGGGTGTCCAGACTTCATAGGCACTGATAAGCACCCCGTTCAGTTCAATATTTTTAAGTACCTCATTGGTGGCGCGATGGTCTGCGTGTTGATCCAAAAAAGAAGGCAGGTAAATCAATTGAGGCTTAAATCCAGATACTAAGTTTTGAATGGTTTCAATTAATGGGGCATTTGGAACCAATCCACCATCTGGCTGGTCCATAAAATACAAATCCTCCGTAGGTACATCTAAAAAAGTAAGTGCATGTTGTGCTTCCATCTTGCGCCGATTTGCGGTATCGCGCGCACTCAAACTCGAAATACCAAGGGCTCCATCTGTTAAAAAAACCACTTTTACCGTATGCCCCATTTGCCGATGGCGTTTAATCGTGCCACCACAACCCAATACATCATCATCGGGATGCGGGGCAAATACGAGGACATGGGGCCCTTCCAACAATTCTACCGCGTGTAACTGCGAAAACCGTTTATACAACAGCGCTTGCAGCTTGGAAAAAGCGCCTAGTAGTTTTTTATGCAATTTGAAACGCCCGATCATACACATCTACTAATTGATTGGCTAAAAAATTGGCACCAAATTGATTTTCAACAAATTGTCGGGCACGCTGTGCTACACTAACCAGGATTTTAGGGTTTTCTAATACATTGCGTATACGATCGCGCAATGCCTCTGAACTGTGTTGTTTCACCAGAAAACCAGTTTGGCCATCCTGGCACCATTGTTCTACACCAAGTACATTGAAGGCCACCACAGGCAAACCACAGGCTTGTGCCTCCAAACCAACATAGCCCAAACCCTCAGCGGCCAACGAAGGAAATACCAACAATTTGGCACGGTGGTAAAAGGCGCGCAGTTGGGTATCATTGCAATGCCCGGCAAGGGTAACCCGCTTTCCCAACTGATGTGCCGCAATCCAGGACACGATGCTGTCCCGCGCCGAACCTTCTCCCACCAAAGTAAGCCTGAAATGCGGTGCCAATTGCTTAAAAGCATCCAATAAAACCATCACGCCTTTCGAATTCTCCAATCGGCCCACATATAGCAAATCAAGTGTACGTTCCTTCCATTCAAATGGTTGATAGGTCCAACATTGAAGATCAATGCCGATCTTTAGATGGGTAACCGGACGATTTAAACGGCTAAGTTCGACGGACAAAGGAAGCGATGGCGTTACATATTGAATTGGAAGGCTCCGATCCAGGTAATAAATACGCTTTAGCCGCTCTATCAGGTAAAAATCATGGGCTGTTTGCACAATTGGAATATGGTTTCTGCGCAGCACATGCAAAACACTATTCGTATATAAATTATTCGAATTTATATGCACCAAATCTGGGCCAATACGCGCGATCAGTGCTTCAAAGATCTGCACAATTTTTGGGTGAATCAATATTCGGTGATTGGCATTCCTTAAAGCATCCAGATACTTATTGTTGGCTTTTTCCTGCAAGGCCGCGGTATAGACCTTTAATTGTGCATGTTGAAGGGCTTTGTACATCGCATCAAAAAAACGCTCCGCTCCGCCAACATTACTGGAATAATCATTAAACAGCAAGATTTTCATAGGGGGTGTTTCGGTTCCTGAATAATTTTCAGGTGTTGCTCAAAATTAGTTCAAACAATAAAACGCCGCCCTAAAATTTAACATTTAGCCCATTTTTGACAAAATGCGCAATATCCCTTCCTCCAATACATCCCGCGAAGTAGAAAAACAAATACGCACATGGCCTTCCGCACCAGGCCCAAACCAGCGGGCACTGCCAGGCACAATGGCCACTTTTGCCTGTTCGAGTACTTGTTTTACATACGTTTCACTGCTCAAGCCGTTGGTTATTTTAGGAAAAATAACATACGTACTGTCCGGTCGATTCGGTTGAAGTGAGTTTGACTTGCTCAACAATTGATAAGCCAAATCGCGGTTGGCTTGTAAGTGTTCCACAAATTCGTCGGCCCAATACCAGGCATGTTCCAGGGCTGCTGCCGCACCAATTTGCGATAAGGTGGATACGCCCTCAATCGTCGAATTAAATTGCGACTGCTCTATAAAATCCTGCATCACAGCGGTATTTTGACAAAGTACAGCACCGATGCGCAGGCCCGCCAATCCAAAGGTTTTTGAAAAACCGTACACCGTAAAACTATGTAAAGCAGCATAATCTGAAACAGATGCATAACTGCGATAAGCCTGACGATCATATACAATATCGCTCCAAATTTCATCGCTCATTACCCAAAGTCCATGTCGTTCTGCAATTTTTGCCAGGGATAACAACACCGACGAATCGTACACAACGCCGAGCGGGTTATGCGGATTGCAAATACTGATCAGTTTGGTACGGGGTGTGATCAAGGATTCCAGGTGTGCCAAATTCAACACACCCGTTTCCGCAGGTATGGCGCACAATACAGGGCGTGCACCAACGACTTCCAAGGTCTTTTTGAACAAAAAATCGACCGGATCAAAAATGATGGCTTCATCGCCGGGCTGGAGGAGGTAACGGGCCACCAGGTACATGCCCTGGGCGGCGCTGTTTACGGCCAGCACATCTTCCGGAATAAAAGCACAGCCCTTGCGTGCATTATAATGCAGTGCAACGTTTTCCTTAAAAACGTCTAAACCCGAAAATGGACCATAATTCAAATACCCTGCACCTAGGTAGGATTGCATGGCTTCGATGATTTCCGGGGCAACTGGAAAATCAGGATCCGCAGCGGTTAGTGGAAGTACATCATCGGGCACGACTGCCCACCTTCCATTAAAAGCCCTTTGTTTTAGGGTATTAAATTGAATACTTGTGTGGTCAAATAGCGACATTGATGCCTGAGGGTGGAGGATTTTGTGAAGTGCTCCGAAAGGCACGACGCAAATTTCCGGCCGGAATTTTCACAGACATCGGAATTCCGACACTTTGTTGTTTAAGCGGCAATAAAAAATTATTCATCATGGCTTTGCCGTTTTCAAAATGTTCCTGCATTTCAGCCATTCTGGTATCAGAATAGGTCGAAAACAGGGTTTCTTGGTCTGTTTTTGACTTTATTAACTCGGTCAAAACTTTTGCATCTTTTTGAGCAGATACCACCCCTTGGCTGGTGAATGGCAAAACCGGATGTGCCGCGTCACCCAACAAAATGGTGTTTCCTGCTGCGTAAGTTGGCAGATGATGCAACTCAAACAATTGCCAATGGTGGGCATTTTGAAAATCGCTGGCCTGTATGACTGCCTGAACAGGCGCACACCAATTGCCAAAATTTTCTTCTATAAACTGCTTAAGTGCGGTTGCACTGCCTGCCTGTAATGGAAAACGCTGGGTATCAAACTGCACATACCAAATCAGTCTTGTCGGCGAAATTTTAAGCATGCCAAAAGCGCGGCCACCTGCATGATGGTGAAACTTAAGGAGCCTTTTTCCCAAAAACTCCACCAACGCAGGATGTTCTATAGTACATACGACTTCGTGATAACCAACCGATTCCAGATTAGAAGTTGGAAATATTTGTTTGCGCAGCATGCTCCCTACCCCATCGGAAGCCACCACCATTTCAGGGCGAATAATCGTTTGATCCGTAAATTGGATCGCACGAATTTGTTGGCCTTTTACCGTTACCTGTTCAATTTCTTTGTTGAAATGCACGTTGGCTGGATCGATGCGCTCGTATAGACTTTCCAGCAAGGCAGGGCGACTGATCGCAAATACGCCACCAGTGTCAATCGAGGCAAGCAATTCGCCCCGATCATTAAACGCCTCATAAAGATGAATGTAATTGCCTTTGCGGATAATCTGGTCCCAATCCAGGATTTCAGACAAAATAACCAAGCCTTCCTGCGGAATGATGAAGCCATGCCCTTTCGGGTTAATTGCAGGAGATTTATCGTAAACTTGGAAAGGAATGTTGTTTTTTTGGAGCAAATTGGCAAGCGTCAAGCCAGCAATGCCACCACCGACGATGGAGTATTGAACATTCATGAGCGTGTTGAATTAAAGGATAAATATGCGAAAACTGCTTGGAAAACACCTGCCTTAATTCTGACAAATATTTCCCTTTGCAACATTCCACAAAACTATAATTTAAATTTTAATCGTATATAAATTTTATTGTAAATAATTAGTTACAAAGTTGAATTAGGCTAATATTAAAATAAAAATAAGAGTATTGTAAATTAATAATCAATAAAAAAAGGCAAAAACATAAACATGTATTTACCCTCAATTATTTTTCAAGCAAAAATTAGCGCATAAAAACGTTAAAAGTATCGGGTAATTAATTGTTTGATTTGCTCTATTTCTGTTTTGATTTGATACTGCAACGCTTTCACCGATTCGATGGTCATCGGATCCAGGTATTCCAGTTCGGCCGCTTGTTTACCCAAAATACCAAAGGTCAATGTGAGCGCGCCGCCTTTCATCTGATGCGCCAGGGCCTTAATTGCCACAAAATCAGAAATATTAATAAACTGATCCAGATCCACCAAAAACTTATCCATTGAATTAATGGCTACCGACAACATATCCTGAATCATTTCGGTATCGTTGCCCAATAAAGCCTCAAATTGGTCTGCATTGAAGCGCGATTTCTGATCGAGGGGTTCAGGAATAGCCGACTCCGCCCATTTAGCATCCTTGACGAGCCATTTTAAAATAACTTGCTCAATGGTTTCCTTTAAAACTGGTTTCGTGATATAATCGTCCATTCCTGCAGCCAGACAACGCTCCCGTTCTCCTTTTACGGTACCTGCTGTCAGCGCAATTATAGGCACCCTTTTGTCTGCTTTTTCAATCGCGCGAATAGCAGTTGCTGCCTCATACCCATTCATCTCAGGCATTTGGATATCCATAAAGACCAAATCCGGTTGGTTATTTACAAAACGCTCCAGTGCTTCTCGGCCATTAGATGCAACAATCACTGCGGTATCAGGCAAAATATTTTGCAAAATGGTTTTAGCAAGCAGCATATTAACCGGATTGTCTTCCGCAACTAAAATTGAAAGTGCATGCAGGCCCGTGCCAAAGGTTTCCTGGGTATTACCACTTTCTTTCCTTTCTTCCAAATCTATGTATTGTGCGTTCAGTTGTGCAAGCGCATCGTATAACTGATTGATTTTGATAGGCTTAACAATCTTTTGACGCACCTTCAATTCCCGGCAGGCAGCATTTATAAATTCATCGTCTGATGAACTAAATAACAGAATAACAGGCTGATCCTCTGCTTTAATATGCAATGCATTTCTAATGTTACGGATTGTTTCCAAACCATCCAGGTAAGGCATATGATAATCCATCAGAATGACATCATATTTCAACCCTTCCTTCAATTTCTCCAGTGCCTCGATCCCATTGCGGGCATGATCGGTCGAGATCTGGTGAATATTGAGCATTTCCTGCAAAATGATCCGATTATTCTCATTATCATCTACAACCAGCACGGTTTTAATATGATCCAGTTCGTAATTAGAAACAGCAGGACCGTCCATGGTTTTGAACTCAATATCAAAATAGAAGACACTCCCCTTTCCTGGCTCCGATTGGAGCGACATCGAACTTCCCATTAAGGCCAGTAATTTGTTAGAGATGGTCAAACCAAGACCCGTTCCTCCAAACCTTCGGGTGGTAGAGGCATCTTCCTGAGAGAATGCGTCAAATATTTTTTCCTGGTTTTTCGGATCAATCCCAACCCCAGTATCCCGCACGGAGAATCGAAAAACGGTTACATCCTCCGATTTTTTCAAAATGGGTTTTACACACAATTCTATTTCGCCTTTTTCGGTAAATTTTACGGCATTGCCCAATAAATTGACCAAAACCTGCCGCAACCGAATCGGGTCGGCCCAAATAAAGCGCGGAATGCTCGGATCAATATTCAGCAGCATTTCCAGGTTCTTTTTGTGCGCCTGATACTTAATCATGTCGGCTACCTGTCCGCCCAATTCCAGCAAATCGGTTTGTTCAATCGACAATTCTAGTTTGCCTGCTTCAATTTTAGAAAAATCAAGAATATCATTGATAATATCGAGCAGTGCATTGGCCGACTGAAAAACGATCGACATATATTCTTTTTGGGTCGAATCCAGTTTGGTGCGCATGAGCAAATCGACAAATCCGATCACCCCGTTGAGCGGGGTACGTATTTCGTGGCTCATATTGGCTAAAAACTCCGATTTGAACTTACTGGCCATCTCCGCCTGCTCCCGTGCACGCAAGATTTCTATTTCTGCCTGTTTTCGTTCGGAAATGTCGCGTACCACCGCCTGGAGTCGTTGTTGTTCATCCAACTGCACTACATTTAACAACACTTCTGCATAAAACGCTTCTCCCGTATCCATGCGTTTGTGCAGCCATTCAAACCGATTTGAACCTTGTTCGAGGGCCAATTTATTATTGATTTCGGATTGAACCATCGAACGAACCCCATTGGGTTGAAATTCAGGGGACACATCTGCCGGATGAAAGGAACACAAGTGTGCTTTTGAAGTGCAACCAAAAATCGCAACAGCGGCATCGTTACAATCGAAAAAGCCAACATCACTCAACAATAACACGGCATCACTGGTAGAGTCATACAATCCGCGAAACTTGGCCTCAGAGCGCCGAATCTCCCTTTCCGCTATTTTTTGTTGGGTGATATTGTATAAATAACCCGACCAGGTGATATAACCATCAAACCGTTCGGGGCGAGACTCCGCTTGAATCCATTTTTCTGTGCCCTGGGGTGTAATGATCCGAAAACTTTTTTCCCAACGCGATAAACTTGCTGCAGAAGCGGCAATAGAGGCATTTAAATCCTCCAATTCATCCGGATGTACCCGCTGGAATAAAATTGCAGGATTTTCCCTCAGTTCTTCCGCAGTTACCTCAAATAATTCCAGCAAACCTGTAGACGCATACGGAAAATAAAAATCGCCCGTATCATTTAGGGTAAATTGATATAAACCACCAGGAACCTCATCCGACAATTTTTTGAGCAAATTGGCGGTGTTAATTTGTTCACTCTCCGCTTTGATAATGGCATCAATATCTTGAAAAGTGCCGTAAATGCGCACACAACGTCCGTCAACAACTTCTGTTTTGGCAATCGCCCTTACCCAAACTTCTTTTCCTGTTAAAGTAATAATTTGCAGTTCTGTTTCAAAGGGAGTTCCATGCTCCATGGCATCTTTAACCAGTCGGGCGATGGTTTCCCTGCTCTTTCCTGGTTTATAAAATTCGATTCCTGTTTCCAGCATGGGTACAAAATCCATGGGTACTTCATGAATCATTTTAGTAACATCCGACCAGAAAACGCTATTTTCAACCAAATCGACCTCCCAGCCACCTACTTTAGCAACCAAATTCGTTTGCTCCAACATTTCTTTGATGCGTCGTAATTCCTCGTCGGCTGCTTTCCGCACCGATATGTCGCGCTCTACGGCAATAAAGTTGGTACAAACACCCTGTTCATCAAAAACCGGGTCGATGCTCAACTCTAACCAATATTCGTGGCCATATTTCGAATAATTGAGTATTTCCACATGCACCGGTTTGTGTGCACGTAAGGCCTTCCTAATTTTCAAGATGGTTGCCAAATCCGTTTTAGGTCCTTGTACCATCTCAGCCGGTTTTTTCCCAATCGCTTCTTCAAAGGTGTATCCCGTCATTTGGGTGTAGGCTTCATTCACCCAGGTAATCACGCCATTTGCATCTGAAATAATGATCACATCGGTCGTGCTCGAAGCAACCAGCGCCAACTCTTTTAAACGCCTATCCTGCTGTTTGCGCTCTGTGATATCATGGGTGGAAATAATAGCCCGCCCGCCCGTGGGGTCCACATCGGCATTGGTACTGCTCCAGCGATAAGTGCCGTTTTTATGTAAAATACGGTGCTCCAACCCCATCACGGATTCACCAGTGGTACTCACCTTAACCAAAGCCTCCAAGCAAATGCCCAAATCATCCGGGTGCAAAAAATCTACAATATTGTGCCCTACAATTTCAGAAACTAAATAGCCATATGCTTTTGTACAACTAGGAGACGCGTATACCAAGGTGCCTGTTGCGTCGATACTCAGCAACACATCGCTCATATTGGACACCAAAATAGACAAATTGGTTTCGATGCGTACTTTTTCAGAAATATCAAACCCAATACAAAGAATGCCCTCTATTTGGCCTTTTTCATCAAAGGTTGCGCTAAACTCCCATTGATTAATGCGTATAAAGCCGTTCCAATCCCTTTTTCGTAAAATAACCAGATGCCGGAGGCCAGGAAGCGCATAACACTGTTTCACCGTTTCGCTACATTTGGGACGATCCTGCTCCAGAATGGATTCCAGGGAGGAGGTCCCAATCAATGCATCAACAGTGGTGTTGAAAATATGACAGAAATGGTCATTCGCATATACATATCGCCCTTCAGTGTCTGTTTTAATCACATAGACTGATTGGTTATCTAAGAGCGACTTATAAAACCTGACTTCCTCCTGTGCTTTGTGTAACAGGGCAGGCAATTCTTTTTCTATTGACATCTTGATTAACCGTAGCCAAAATAGGCACTTGTTCTAAGCGTGGATTTTCCTCCGTCAAATAGGGCAAAATTCAGGCCAAACAACTTAGTTACCTCAAAAGTGTCACCTGCACGTCGGCTACACCGCAACCGGTGCCTTAATTCCTGGGTACGGATCGTAATTAAGCAGATCAAAATCTTCATAGGTGAATGCAAATAAATCCTGCACGTTCGGATTCAATTGCATCTGCGGCAAGGCGCGTGGTGTGCGGGACAATTGCAGATCAACTTGTTCCAAGTGATTGACATACAAGTGTGTATCTCCGCCAGTCCAGATAAAATCGCCTGGCTTAAAACCACAAACTTGTGCCAGCATCAGGGTAAGCAATGCGTAAGAGGCGATGTTAAAAGGCACCCCTAAGAACACATCAGCACTGCGTTGGTACAATTGACAAGACAAACGCCCCTCCGCTACATAAAACTGAAACAGGCAATGACAAGGCGCCAGCGCCATTTTATCCAAATCGGCCACATTCCAGGCACTGACAACCATACGTCTACTATCTGGATTGTGTTGCAGTGTATGAATCAAGCCTTTAATTTGGTCGATGGTATCCCCGTTTGGTATTTCCCAGGAACGCCATTGTTTGCCATAAACGGGGCCCAAATCCCCATCAGCATTGGCCCATTCATCCCAGATCCCTACCCCGTTTTCTTTGAGGTACTGAATATTGGTATCCCCCTTCAAAAACCAAAGCAACTCATGGATGATGCTTTTGGTATGCACTTTTTTCGTGGTAACCAAGGGAAATCCTTCTTCCAGATTAAACCGCATCTGGTACCCAAACACACTCAGGGTGCCTGTTCCGGTACGATCGCTTTTTTGAACGCCTTGATCCAGAATATGTCGAAGTAGATCGTGGTAAGCTTGCATGACAAGGACAACTTATTAGGTAAAATATTGATTTACAGTATTTTAGTACTGCTCATGTTCATTTGGGAAACTTTTCGATTTCACATCGGAAATGTATTGCCGCGTGGCATTGCCGATTTCATCAAACAGTTCCAGGTAACGGCGCAAAAAACGCGGCTTGAAATCTTTGGTAATACCCAGCATGTCATGTGTAACCAAAACCTGGCCATCTGTGTTCATGCCAGCACCAATACCGATGGTTGGAATTTCGAGGCTTTCCGACACTTTAGCAGCCAGGTTAGCAGGAATTTTTTCTAAAACCAAGGCAAAACACCCCAATTGTTGCAGTAACAGGGCATCTTCTTCCAATTTTAATGCTTCCGTTTCTTCTTTAGCCCGTACCGAATACGTACCAAATTTGTAAATACTCTGCGGTGTAAGGCCCAGATGCCCCATGACTGGAATGCCTGCAACTAAAATGCGTTTGATGGATTTTTCTACTTCAGCGCCACCTTCGAGTTTGACCGCGTGCGCACCCGATTCTTTCATAATGCGGATCGCACTGGATAAAGCGATTTCGGAATTCGATTGATAACTGCCAAAAGGCAAATCCACCACCACCATGGCCCGGCGAGCGGCACGCACAACCGACTGTGCATGGTAAATCATTTGATCGAGGGTAATGGGAAGGGTGGTTTCGTGCCCAGCCATCACATTGGAGGCCGAGTCACCGACCAATAAAATATCGACCCCTGCTTCATCGAGCATGCGGGCCATTGAAAAGTCGTATGCAGTCAGCATCGCAATTTTTTCCTGGCGATTTTTCATGGCCTGGATAACATGCGTTGTAACCCGTTTTATTTCACCCGTAGATGCAGACATGGCTAAATGTATTTGTTGAGATGGAGATAAAAATTAGCGAGGCGAAAGGTAGTAATATAAACAAAAAAACCGCGCCTCATTTGGCGCGGTCGGTAAAACAACAAATTATAATCCCATGAACATTTCGAAATCGGGGCCGGTTATGTAACCAGCAAATACCATATAATAACAGAAAATACCGTATTCTTGTTATATAGAACACATGCATTAACACTTTGTTCATTTATCAGATGCAGCAAGTCCTTCTTACTTGAATAGAAGGACTTGTGCTCACCTGAAATTGTATAATCCCATGAACTTATCTCTGGCGGCAAACCATTGTACACCACCATTCACCCTACAAAAGTGGGTTGGGAAAAGATAGAATACAATGACATTTTTTCAAGGTTGTGAACCGTAAAAAGTTATCTTTAAATATATAACTTTTTAAAAACAAGCACTTTACCTTAATTTAAGGACGCTTTTTGTGAATCAAATTTATCTAATTTAACACAAAAAACGAAGCTAATATGTCCGTCAAATTGCATTTTATCCCCTTTATACCCAGATTTAAATAGATTTAAAGGAGGAATGAATACAATAAAATTGATTTTCAATAGATTAGAAACCAACTGTTTTCATAACCATTTTGCGTCCACATTATAGTCCCTGAATTTAGAAAAATTTAAAATTCAAGGCTTTCGTAAGTGGGTTTGTATTCATGGAATTGATCGTCAGTTCCGTAACTTTCAGATTAGAAAGGGTGCTTGTGTTTTTTGCAGTAAAGACACCATATCCTTCCGAAATGTTTGTGTACGAGGAAATAATCTCCGATCCGGTCAACCCCGAATTCGCCGAAACGGTTTGCAAATACTGGTAAATTTCGGACCCGCCGCCATTAATCACCAGGTCAATGCCTTCGAAATATCGAAAACGCTCGTTGGAAATCGTATCAATTCCCGCCAAATCGTCGGCCTTGATTTGATTAGCCACAAGCTCAAAAAACCGGTTACCAGACACTTCATAATTGGTGGTATAAAATGGTCCCTGTGTAGTGCTGATTGGGAAAGCCCCCCGTTGCAGGTTTTTGGCCACACTCCATTTTATAGAACGATTTAACAGGGTTGTGCCATTGCCCGCTTCTACCCGATACCGAACCACCATATCCACATCGAACAAAACGCTGCTGGTATCACCCAACCAACGCAAAGAGGCCGTTTTATCGGTTTGGAAAGTGATTTTGGGAGGAATATCAGCAGGATTGGGTGTGTTGAACACAAACTCATTAGGCACTGTTGTAACCGAAGTAATGTCTTTTTTCCCATCGGCACGCACTACAATCAGGCGGTATTTATCGCCTGCTATCAATTTGGCGCCATTGGGCGATTTTAACTTATACAACCAGTTAGGGGTTGTTGCGAAAGTGCCTGGTTGGCGCGGATGTCCATCCAGATTGCCATCCACTCGGGTCAGCTGCACCTTAACCTTGGTTTTAACGTGCTCCATAAACACCGTAATTGCATCAGCGGGGTAATACAACGAATCGGCAATTTGCGCAACCACCAGGGCGCTCTCATCGGGATCCAGGAATGCTTTCTCCACCCGCACATAATTTGCGGTATCCTTGGCAGAAAGAATCGCATAAACCACCGGTACTTCTTTCCACGGGGCGGTAACTTCAAAATCATTCGAACAGCCCGACCACAGCAATCCAAGTAACGGAAGGGCAAAAAGTAGTTTTTTCATCAGATCAAATTTACGCAAACTTAGCATTGGCTGCAAAAGTACGAGATAGAAATGGATACCAAAGAAAAAGCCTTGCTAACCGGAGACGTTTAACAAGGCTTTTTAAATTGAAAAGGGTGTAACTAAAACCCTTCTACACCAGAAACCAGCAAGGAAACTTCGTTGTTGAGCATTTCAACAAAGCCACCTGCCACCTGAAATTCAAATTTCTCTCCATTTTCCTTTACAATGTGCACGGATCCTTTATCAAGGGAGGAAACAATGGCAGCATGGTTGTTCAAAATTTGAAAAGAACCATCTGAGCCAGGTACCTTTACAGATTTCACTTCACCGGCAAAAAGTTCGGCTTCGGGAGAAAGAATCACTAAGTTCATCTTTGGATGGTTGTATGGTTAAACGGCAGTATGGTTGAACATCAAACATGCTCAACCATACCTGCAAGTTAGTCTATGATATTAGTTTGCTGCGTCAGCAAGCATTTTTTTGCCTTTTTCCATCGCTTCATCGATGGTACCTACCAAGTTGAACGCTGCTTCAGGATACTGATCCATTTCGCCGTCCATAATCATATTGAAACCACGGATGGTTTCGTCGATGGGTACCAATACGCCTTTCAAGCCGGTAAATTGTTCGGCAACGTGGAAAGGTTGTGACAAGAAACGTTGTACACGACGCGCGCGGGTTACGACCAGTTTGTCTTCGTCGGAAAGTTCTTCCATACCGAGGATCGCGATAATATCCTGCAATTCGTTGTAGCGTTGCAAAATAACTTTCACACGTTGTGCGCAGTTATAGTGCTCTTCGCCAATAATTTTTGGATCCAAAATCCGGGAAGTAGAGTCGAGTGGATCTACCGCAGGATAAATACCCAAAGAAGCAATTTTACGGCTCAATACCGTTGTTGCGTCCAAGTGGGCAAAGGTTGTTGCAGGAGCAGGATCCGTCAAGTCATCCGCAGGTACATAAACGGCTTGAACCGAAGTAATAGAACCGCGTTTGGTTGAGGTGATACGTTCTTGCATCAAACCCATTTCAGTAGCCAAAGTTGGCTGGTAACCTACCGCAGAAGGCATCCGGCCCAACAAAGCCGATACTTCTGAACCTGCTTGCGTAAAGCGGAAGATGTTATCTACAAAGAACAGGATGTCACGGCCACCCGCTGGATCGGTCAAATCGCCATCACGGAAATATTCAGCCATGGTCAAACCCGACAAAGCCACGCGTGCACGGGCACCAGGTGGTTCGTTCATCTGGCCAAACACCAAAGTAGCCTGTGATTTAGCCAATTCGGCCATATCCACTTTGTCAAGATCCCATCCGCCTTCTTCCATAGAATGCTGGAATTCTTCACCGTATTTAATAACGCTAGATTCGATCATCTCACGCAGCAAGTCATTGCCCTCACGGGTACGCTCACCTACGCCTGCGAAAACCGACATACCGTCATACGCTTTTGCGATATTGTTGATCAACTCCATGATCAATACCGTTTTGCCTACACCTGCACCACCGAACAAACCAATTTTACCACCTTTCGCATACGGCTCGATCAAATCGATTACCTTAATACCGGTGTAAAGAATTTCACGCTCTGTAGATAGGTCTTCATAAGCGGGTGGGCGGCGGTGGATTGCATAGGCATTATTGCCTTTTTCCACTTTGCCAATACCGTCGATGGCTTCCCCTACTACATTGAACAGGCGGCCGCGTACTTGGTCGCCGACTGGCATTGCAATTGGAGCACCCGTATCTACACACTCCACACCACGGGTCAAACCGTCGGTTGAGTCCATAGAAATGGTACGAACGCTGTTTTCGCCCAGGTGGCGTTGAACTTCAAGTACAAGCTTAGAGCCGTCTGCGCGGGTAATTTCAAGCGCGCTCAGAATCTCTGGCAAGGTGCTGTCGGGTCCGCTGAAGTCAACGTCAACTACAGCGCCGATAATCTGTTTGATGCGACCGATATTCGCCATATAACAAAATGATGTTTGGTTTTAGCCCTCCTTTTTGGCATTCCACAATATTTAATTGGAATCCTGAAGTGCTAATTCTTTGAAAAGCCGCGCAAAAGTACGCTTCTTTACGTTATTGCAACCAATGTTGGTGACTTTTTCTTTCACAATTCTTTTTGGCTGGAAATTTCGTGATTCCATTGAAAAGTGCGACTTTTGCATTCCTTTGGCATAAATGGGACAATTTTAACAGGCTTAAAAGTCAAAATCATCCAGCCACAGAATAAAACTTTGCCCCAGCCGTTCAAGTGCCTTCCCCTATGACCGGTATTTTCTGTAAATCAAACCATTAGTTTTTTATTTGTATGCAGTTTAGAAACCGTGTTTTCTGCTGGTTCGTCTTTGTTTTGACCGCCTTGCCTTTTGTTTCGTTGGATGCCCAGGATAATAATCCAGATCAGATTGAGGATGCTACGAATGCCCCTGTTTTTACCGCAAAAGGCGATTTAGGGTTCATTCCTGTCACTGAAAAAGAATTGCAAGAACGCTTAGCCCAAATACCCGGTTGCGTGGAAATGCGTGCGACCGATGTGGTTCGAAGCTATATTAATACGTATGTGCGCGTAAAACCCGATAAAGCAAAAAACATGCTGGGCAAACGCCTCACCTACTTCCCGCTTTTCGAAGAAAAATTGAAAGCAGAAGGCATGCCGGTCGACCTGAAATTTTTAGCCGTCGTCGAATCCGCCCTCAATCCCAAAGCCGTATCCAAAGTAGGTGCCACTGGTTTGTGGCAATTTATGCCTTCTACGGGCAGTGAATATGGTTTGCGCACGAATAGCGCGGTGGAAGATCGCAGCAACCCGGTGAAAAGCACCGATGCAGCGGTACGATACCTTAGAGACCTTTACCACCAGTTTGATGACTGGGCTTTGGCCCTGGCGGCTTATAATAGCGGACCAACCCGCGTCAATTCGGCCATCAAAAAGGCCGGTAGCCGCAACTTCTGGAACATTATGCGTTTTCTCCCCCAGGAAACCCGCAATTATGTACCCGCCTTTATCGCCGCCTCTTATATCTGCAATTTTTATCAAATCCACGGTTTGACTCCAAATATCCCAGACCTGGATGAGCAATTGACCGGACATATTAATGTGTATGATGGCATGTCTTTCCGCGCTATTTCGGACGCAACGGGCATCGATTACAATGTCATCAAAACCTTGAATTCCGGTTTTAAACGCGATTATGTGCCACCGAGCACCGAAGGAAATTACGTGCTGTTGCCACGCAGGGTAATGCCTGCATTTATCCGGTATTTGAACAGCGTGAGCAGCCGTAGCTATTCCATTGAAAACAATGATATGTACGTCAACAGTACCATGGGAGATGGACGTTACTGGAAAACAATGACGGGTGCGCAACAGGCAGAACATATTGACCAACTCGCTCAAAAATACGGCCTGATTGGAGACCACCTCAAAACCTGGAACAACCTGGAATCAAATTACGTTGATGCCGGGCAGGAAATTGTAATCTGGAATCCAGTTTACGTACAACGCCATGCCGGTTTGAAAATTGAGGCGCCCACGCAAGCGAAGCCAAAAAACAACGCCCCTAAAGCAAAAAAAACAGAAACAATTGATAACGCATTAGAAAAAAACACCGGAGTTAACGCATCTTTGCAGCCGACGCCATTTCAAGCCAAACCCGTCGAATATCAGTACCATACCGTCAGACGCAACGAATCCTTGGAAGATATTGCCCGCCAATACGCAACCTCGGTAGAAAGCTTGCGAAAAATGAATGGTACCGATCAAATTCGATTTGGAATGCGCCTTAAAATCCGGCAATTCTAATCTGTTTTTCACACACACCATGACAACAAGAGCACTCCTGATTGAAGACGAGCCAGAAGGCCTCGAAAACCTCAAAAACCTACTCCGGATGTATTGTCCAGATGTAGAAGTAGTTGCCACAGGTGGCTCCAATGCCGATTTACTCAAATTGGTCAACGAGGAGCGCGATAACCAATACGATGTTGCTTTCTTAGACATCAGCTTGCCCGACGGCCTTGTGTTTCAAGGACTTCAACAATTGGATGAAGTGCCTTTTGACATCATATTTGTCACTGCTTACGATAAATATGCCTTAAAAGCCTTCGAATTTGCGGCCATCGACTATGTAACCAAACCCATTGAACGAGAAGAGTTAATGCGCGCTGTTAGCCGCATTCGCTTGAAAAATACCGATACCAAAGCGCGTTTGGAGGTTTTACAACAAAACTATAATCCAACAGGTGCCAATGCTTTTGAAAAAATCGGCATCTCTGCCCTGGATGGCGTCCATTTTGTACGCCTGAGTGAAATCGTGCGACTAGAGGCTGAAGACAATTACACCCATTTTATGCTCAATACGGGCGATAAAATTACGGCCAGCCGTACCATTAAGGCCTACGAAGACACCCTGGCCCAACTCAATTTTGTTCGTGTGCACAAAAAACACATTGTGAACATGAATTTTATGAAAACCTACATAAAGGGTGAAGGTGGATACCTGATCCTGGATAATGGCGATTCGATTGAAGTATCGCGTCGGAAAAAGTCGGCGCTGATGGATTCCGTACGTCGCAACCACGATATTTAGGCGCTGTTCTTTAATTGCCCAAAACCAATGCAGCGTCAAGCACAGCATTCCATTAAATCATAAGCATTACCGTAACGGATGGGATTTTTTGATAAGTTTTTTAGTCGGGATAAGAAAGAAGACCTTGAAAAAGGACTTGAAAAAACAAAAGAAGGCTTTCTGGGTAAAATTACCCGGGCAGTAGCGGGCAAGAGCGAGGTGGACGAATCCGTGCTGGATGAATTGGAGCAGGTTTTAATTTCGAGCGATGTAGGCCTGGATACGACCATTAAAATTATTCAGCGCATTGAGGCCCGGGTTGCACGCGATAAGTATATGAATATCAACGAACTCAATGGTATTTTGCGCGATGAAATTGTGCAGATGCTGGCCGAAAACAATACCGAAGATTTAGAAGATTTTGATATTCCGGAAGGGAAACCCCCCTATGTGCTGTTGGTGATTGGGGTAAATGGCGTGGGTAAAACCACCACAATCGGCAAACTTGCCCACCAATTTAAACAAAAAGGTTATAAAGTGGTACTCGGAGCAGCCGACACCTTCCGCGCCGCCGCTGTGGATCAACTCGGTATTTGGGCCGACCGGGTGGGTTGCGATTTTTACTCCAAAGGCATGAACGCCGATCCTGCCGCAGTTGCTTATGAAACGACCAATTACGCAATCGCCCATAATTGTGATATTGCCATTATTGATACTGCGGGCCGTCTGCACAACAAAACCCACTTAATGCAAGAGTTGGGTAAAATACACCGCTCCATTGACAAAAAACTACCCGGTGCACCGCATGACGTATTGCTGGTTTTGGATGCCTCCACTGGACAAAATGCCCAGGAACAGGCCAAACAATTCACCGAAGTAGCCCCAATTACGGCACTTGCGCTGACCAAACTGGACGGTACAGCCAAAGGTGGCGTGGCCATCAGCATCAGCGATCAGTTTAAAATACCAATCCGCTATATTGGTGTGGGCGAATCCATCGACAAATTGCAGATTTTTAATAAAAAGGCTTTTGTTGAATCCTTGTTTCGATAGCTCATTTTTGAGCCTGTTTCTGATTTATTTCTACTTTTGTTGAAATGAAGCGCTTTTCGACATTTCTTCAAAGCAATCTTGGACGTACCGGCTTGTTTGTCTGTGTGCTCCTGACTTTCGCGGCCTGCTCCCCTACCCGATTCTACAAACACAAGATTCGACATCAAATCGTTGAAAACAACGTATTTGCACATTCCTTCACCGGATTTACCCTACAGGATGCCCAAACGGGGCAAATATTGTGCGATGTTCTGGGCGACCGGCACTTTATTCCGGCGTCTACCAATAAAATATGGACGCTGTACACTTGTTTAGAACTCCTGGGCGATAGTTTACCTTCTTTCAAATACACCATTGATCGTCAGGCACTTGTAATTTATCCAACGGGCGATCCTTGTTTTTTACACCCCAAATTTAGTGCCTGGCAATCTGGATTTGCGTTTATCCAACAATCAAAAGCGCCGATACTTGGGTGGACAAGCAACACAACATACAACGCGGTGGTTGGCTTGGGCCCCGGATGGGCTTGGGACGACGCACATTTGGCTTATTCGGCTGAAAAAAGCAATTTTCCTTTGTTTGGCAATGTGCGCGATGTATTTGGCATCGATTCTAGTCAATTACGCGTATCGCCTGCATACTGGCAAGCCTATTTGCAGCCCGATACCTTGCAACAACCGAAAGATGCCTTATATTTTGGAGCACAAAACCGTTTGAGTTACAATCCACAACACAATTGGACCAATTATGAGGCCCGGGTACCGATCCAACAGGCCGCAGATTATGTTGGCGCCTTATTAAGCGACACCTTACATCGACCATTTGTTCAACTCAACGCTGAAGCCAAGGGCGACCAAAAAACGTGGTACGGAACACCTGTCGATACTGTTTACCGCCGTATGATGCATCAGAGTGATAATTTCATTGCAGAACAATTGCTGCTGCTGTGTGCTGGCCAAAAAACTGGATTATTTAACCAAGATACCTTGATACAATGGGCGAAGGACAGCCTGTTTTCATTTTTGCCGCAAAAATTGCGTTGGGTGGACGGTAGCGGATTGTCGCGGTATAACCTGAATACCCCCCGAAACAATGTCGCCTTGCTTTATCGGCTTTGGCAAACACAGCCAAGGGAACGCCTTTTCGATTTATTCCCAGCGGGGGGAACAGAGGGTACATTGAAAGGCTGGTATAAAAACACCCAGGCGACACCTTATATATATGCAAAAACGGGCTCGATGAGTGGAGTGCAATGTTTGAGCGGGTATTTGATTACAAGAAAAGGTAAGGTGTTGATTTTCAGTTTTATGCACAACAATTTCGTGGGTAGTGGCAAAGCCTGGAAAACGGAGATGCAACGCATTTTAGAACAAATTTGCTCCAATTAGGCAAACTGGTCTAAATCCTCCTTCCCAAAATAGTTTTTTTTGCAACTTTGTTTCGAACAGAGCCTCTTTCTAATATTACAAACAAAAACATTTGCACCACAACATGAAACAATTTTTCCAATGGACATTGCGCATAAGTTTCCTATGCTGCACCACGCTGGCACTCAATGCACAGGTAATTTATGTAAAAAGCGGCGCATTAGGCGCAAACAATGGCACAACCTGGGCCGATGCTTACAACAACCTTGATGCTGCGTTAACCGCTGCTACCGCCAATAGTCAGATCTGGGTAGCATCAGGAGTGTACAAACCCAATACAGCAACCACGCCCAACAAGTCGTTCGAACTGGCTTCAGGTGTTGCTTTGTACGGCGGTTTTGCAGGCACTGAAACGACCCTTGCGCAACGCAATTTTGTGACCAATGTGACCATTTTGAATGGGGACATTAATGGCGACGATTTAACGGACAGCCTCGCCTTGAACAAATCAGACAATTCATGGCACGTTTTGGTTGTTTACCAAACAAATGCCAGCTTACGGGCAATCGTGGATGGCTTTACCATTCGCAACGGTGCTACCAAAACAGCAACCGCCGATCCAGACTTGACAAAACGCGGCGGTGGTTTGGTTGCAGCGGCCAAACTCACCATTCGTAACTGTTTCTTTACCCAAAATACAGCGGTTTCAGGTGGTGGTATGGCAGCACTGGATGCCGCTTCGGCTGGCTTAATCATTGAAAATTGTGTTTTTGATGGAAACACCGCCACTTCACAAACTGCTGGTTTGTACTTGCGGACGTCCAACAATGCAACGATTAAAAATTGCACCTTCCGCAATAACATCACCACCCGCGGCTCCTTGTACCCACAATCCTGCAAAGGCATTGTCGTAGATTCTTGTTTATTCGAAAACAACAAAACCATTGCCGGACAATTTACATCCGGTCTGTTTACTTGGCAATCGACCTTTGTTTTGAAAAACAGTACGTTCCGGGGCAACACAGGATCTACTGCAGCTGCGATGTACAACGACGGACGGGAAGGTGGCAATTCGTTTGTGATTGACAATTGCTTGTTTGAAAACAATATTGCCGATGGTTATGGTGGTGCCATATATAACTGGCAAACCAATTTTACCATAAAAAACTGCACGTTCCGCAACAACAACGCCTCCAACGCAGCCGGTATTTACAGCGATGGCCGCGAAAACATCAGTTCATTTGTTATCGACAGTTGTTTGTTTGAAAAAAACACCGCACTTGATTACGGTGGCACGGCTGTTTACAATTTCAAAACAAACTGTGAGATAAAAAACAGCCAATTTTCAGGTAACGTAGCGCCTTCTTCTGGTGCGTCCATGTACAATGGCGATTCCAAAGTAACCGTTTCAAAATGCCTGTTTGAAAATGAAAAAGCCAATTTTGGTGCTGTAATGGCCAATTTTGGCAGCACATCGGATGTAATTTTGGATGGCAACACCTTTAATTTGAACCAGGCAACTACCAGTGGCGGTGCTTTGATCAATGGCTTTATTGCCAAAGTAACGGTAAAAAACTCCACGTTTTCGACCAACCTGGCGCGCTTTGGTGGGGCTATTTTCAATCAAAATGATTCGACCCGCCTGATTGTTGAAAATTGTACTTTTAACGAGAACAATGCAGATGATATTGGCGGTGCGATCAATGTGTCCTCGGGTATCCGGGCAGATATCACCAATTCCGTGTTTTTTGCCAATTCGGCCAATTTTGGTGCTGCCGTTGATATTTCAGAAGACAGCCTTGATTTGTCCATTTTGAATATCGACCGTTGTACATTCCGTGAAAACCTTGCGTTTATGCAAGCGGGCGCATTAAACATCAACAATGCGGATGTGACGATAACCAACTCCCTTTTTGCGGCCAATGCCAACTTTAGTGACGGGGCTGGTGGCGCCATTTCTTCAAATGCATCGGGAGAGAAGACCGCTCGTTTGAATGTTAGCAACAGCACATTTGTCGACAACTCTGCCACTTTAGGGGCAGGTATCGCACAATTTGAAGGCGATAATGGTTCAGCAGAAATGCAAATTCAAAATTCGATCCTGAGTAATATTGGCACCAACTATGAGGTGGAAGCTGGTAGCCCAACCGTATTGTCAACTGGCGGTAATTTTGTAACAGACAATACTTTAGATGCATTTTTTGTGGTAGGTTCGGACATTAATGGCGCTGATCCGTTGTTTGAAGATCCAGGAAACTTTAACTACCGCTTATTGCCAGGCAGCCCTTGCATCGATAAAGGCGTTGCTTCAGGAGCACCAAGCGTAGATATTTTGGGCAATCCGCGGGTAGGTTTGCCGGATATTGGCGCATATGAATTTGGCACCACTGGCACAAACAGTATCTTGAAACAACTGTCCTTGGAATTAAGCCCGAATCCGACTACCAATTGGATTCAAACCAATATTCAAAATGACTGGAACGGTCGGGTAGCTATTTCCATCGCCGACAACACAGGTAAAGTAATAAAATCCTTGTTGATCGAGAAAAACACAACAGAATGGCAAACAAGCCTTGAAGTGAAACAGCTTCCTGTTGGTACGTATGTTGTAAGTATGCGCATGGGCGCAACCCAGTACACCGGCCGGTTTGTAAAACAATAGTTTTTTGAAGCGCGATGACACCGATGCGAGCATGGGTGTCATCGCCTACAAAATCGTGCTGTTTTACACACTTAAGGAGCATAAAAAAAGCGGTGACACCCTGTTTAGGTGCCACCGCTTTTTATATATTCAAGTAAATCAATTAGTTGTTGAGCATCACCGGCATCACCAGCATCAGAATATCGCGGTCGTTGTTCTTTTCTTCCACGGGTGTGAGGATACCTGCACGGGAGGGCGTAGAAAACTCCATTTTCACCTCTTCACCATCGAGTACGCCGAGCATTTCGACAATAAATTTGGCGTTGAACGCGATACGAAGCGGTTCGCCGTCAAAATTGCAAGGCATCTGCTCCGTTGCTTCATTCGAGAAGTCAAGATCCTGGGCAGAAACCGTGAGGCTCTTATCGGTGATATCCAAAACTACCTGGTTGGTCGTTTTATTGGCATAAATCGCGATCCGTTTGAGTGAATTTTGGAAATCCGCCCGGTTGGTGGTCATGTTGTTTGGATTATCTACCGGAATAACGGCATTGTAGTCGGGATAGCGTGCATCGATCAGGCGACAAACCAGGTTCATGCTACCAAAAGAGAAAAACGCATTGGCTTTATTGAACGAGATGGTCACTGCATCGTTTGCTGGCAGCGCATTTTTAAGCAGATTCAGTGCTTTTTTAGGCACAATGAAGGTTGTGCTTACATCACCGGCCAATTGGTGGGTGGTGTATTTCACCAATTTATGGGCGTCGGTAGCCACACAAATCAACTTATTGTACTCTACCTGGAAATATACGCCGGTCATGGCAGGGCGCAATTCATCACTGGAGGTAGCAAATACCGTTTTATTGATTGCTTCCAGCAAAAACTGGCTGTTGATTTTCACCGTATCCACACCATCCGGTTCTGGAATGTTGGGGTATTCGCTGCCATTTTCACCCGCCAATTTGTACTTACCGTAAGAGGAGGTGATTTCGATGCCATAGTTTTCCTCATTCACCGTAAACGTTACCGGCTGTTGTGGCAACGCTTTGAGGGTATCAAGCAAAATCTTGGCTGGAATTGCGACTGCAAAATCATCATCGGCCAATACCTCTATCGAAGTTGAAATACTGGTTTCGAGATCGGTAGCCGAAATGGTAAGTTGCTTATTTTCAATTTTAAACAGATAGTCTTCCAAAATCGGGAGTACCGGATTGGAACCAATGGCGCCATTGGCGATCTGTAATTGTTTCAGTAGTTCAGAGGATGAAACGCTGAATTTCATATCGTTTTGTGTAGCTGAAAGGTGATGTGGTATAACTTGGGGCAAGTGCCAAATGAACAGAACACGCTAAAAAATTGTTTAATCTAGCGTTTTACAATTTGGCTAAGTTGAAATTATTTGCAAAAGTAAAATCCTTCGGCGGGCTTTTCGTTTAAAATAGCTAACAACATGTTGAAAAATCATAAAAAAAGTACTTTTGCCCTCCTTTGCTTCAAATAAACCGCCATACACCCTTTAATTTGGTCAAATGAATGGCCTAATTTGTATCCACACGATCCAAACTGCATGTTGAACCGAAAAATAGCGCCCCCAATACTCGAATCTGTCCGCCTTGATTTGCCGCAAGCTGAATATTTAACCCTCGATAATGGCATCCCGGTTTATGTGCTTGATTTTCCAGACCAGGAAATTGTAAAAATTGAATTGGTGTATCGGGCTGGTCGGCCGCAGGAGCGCAAGCGCATGGTTGCACGCGCCTGTGCACGCCTGTTGCGCGAAGGCACCACCCAGCGAACAGGGGCGGAGATTGCCGAGTTTTTTGATTTTTATGGCGCTTCCCTGAATACACCAAACAATTTAGACACGACCAACATTGTTCTGTTTTCCTTAAAAAAATATGCTGCCCAGGTAATCCCGGTGATGGCGGAAGTGCTGCTACAACCCGCCTTTCCAGCTTCAGAACTGGAAACATTTAAACGGACCAGCATCCAGGAATTGCTGGTTGATTTGGAAAAAGTTGAAATCCTGGCATACCGAAAAATCACCGAACTCATTTTTGGCGAACACCATCCTTATGGGTACAATTCTACTCCGGATGATTACCTGGCACTCGACCGCAGTGACTTGGTGGCATTTTACGAGCAATGGTACACGCCCAAGAATGCCGTCATCATTGCCAGTGGCCGCATCGATACAGAAATCATTCAGTTACTCAATGCTGGCATTGGACAAGATCGGCGTGTGGGCATGCAACCCGATTTCCCATTTAAAGCCCCTTCCATCCTGCCGGAAAAAATCACCATTCCGATGGCATCCTCTTTGCAAACCGCCATCAAAATAGGTCGAAATACGTTCAATCGGCACCACCCGCATGCGCATGGCTTTTTTGTGCTCAACACCATTTTAGGGGGCTATTTTGGTTCGCGCCTGATGACCAATATTCGAGAAAAACGCGGTTACACCTATAATATATACTCGAGCAGCGACCACTACTTGAATGATGGCTGTTTTTACATCGCTACCGAGGTAAATCGCGACAAAGCAGCAGCCACCATCAAACAAATATATGCCGAGTTGAAACTGCTGCGCGAAAAACCGGTTGATGAGCAGGAACTCCATATGGTTAGAAACTACCTCCTCGGCATGATTTTGAATGGCCTGGATGGACCGCTGAACACCTCCGATGTAGTGCGTGGGTTGATCATTGAAAACCAAACCAAAGCCGATTTTGATCATATGGTGGAAAGTATTCGGAACATCACACCTGAAATTTTGCAGGAACTTGCGCAGGAATATTTAAAACCGGAAGACCTTTGGCTCGTTACGGCCGGTGCTTAGGAGGGAGAACACCTAATTTTTGTGTAACGGATACACTTTTTTTAGTAAATTTTACATTTTTGTACGCAAAATACAGGAAAAACCTGTGTAGTTTTGCGCGCTTGTTTTCTAATTTTGCAACCGAAGGGATTTTGTTTTTTTAAAACAGCAATTTGGCTCCATAAATCAAGCAAACGCTTCATAGCGCATCACTTTTATTCCTCAGACATTCTTAAAATACGATTTAGCATTGAACTTTCTCAAATTTTTTAAGCAGGAATTAGCAGTTGACCTCGGCACCGCCAATACCCTGATTATGGTAAACGACCAGGTGGTTGTAGATGAACCGTCTATCGTGGCTATTAATCGTCGTACCGGAAAAACCATCGCAGTGGGACATCGCGCCATGCAAATGCATGAAAAAACCCATGAAAATATCAAAACTGTTCGTCCCTTGAAAGACGGTGTGATCGCCGACTTTCAGGCTGCAGAAGCCATGATTGAAAGCATGATTCGCATGGTAGGAAAACGCAACACCCTTTTCAGTCACTTGAAAATGGTCATCTGTATCCCCAGCGGTATTACGGAAGTGGAGAAGCGCGCGGTTTTTGATTCTGCCGACCACGTGGATAGCAAAGAAACTTACCTCATTCATGAGCCTATGGCTGCTGCTTTGGGGATTGGGTTGAATATTGAAGAGCCGATTGGAAACATGATCATTGACATCGGCGGCGGTACGACTGAAATTGCCGTGATTGCTTTGTCGGGCATTGTTTGCGATCAATCTATCCGGATTGCGGGCGATGAATTGACCAATGACATCATGGGATATATGAAACGGGAGCACAACATGCTCATCGGAGAACGGACTGCCGAGCAAATTAAAATCCATGTGGGCTCTGCGCTGCACGAATTGGAAGTTCCACCGGCTGATTACGCGGTGAACGGCCGAGATTTGATGACCGGTATTCCCAAGCAAATTAAAGTAAGCTACCAGGAAGTAGCCTATGCATTGGATAAAAGCATCAGTAAAATTGAGGATGCCATTTTGCGGGCGCTGGAAATGACCCCACCAGAATTGGCTTCTGATATTTACAAAACGGGTATTTACCTGACAGGTGGCGGTGCATTATTGCGCGGTTTGGACAAACGATTGGAGTTAAAAACCAAATTGGCAGTGCACATTGCCGACGATCCCTTGCGTGCGGTTGTACGTGGAACAGGAATGGCTTTGACCAATTCACACCAATATTCATTTCTGATCGATCGTAAAAGCGTTTAAACGGACCAATGGGTAACCTCCTTCAACTTTTTATTCGAAATGGAGGCTTTGTAACCTTCGTATTGGTGGAGGTATGTTGTTTCTATATTGTCGTCCGCTTTAATGCCGATCAAAATGCCATTTTTTCCCATACCAGTACGCTGATGGGCGGTAATTTGATGGAACGCCGACAGGTAGTGCGTGATTATTTTGGGTTGACGCAACGTGTCGATAGTTTGACCCGGGAAAACGCGCTGCTGATGGAAGACCTTGCCAATGCGCGTGTGTTGCAAATGCCATACCGCGATACCTTTTATCGGGTTTTGTATGATACGATCAGTACGGTCGACTCTATTCGTCATAAATCGGTCCGCCCGGAATATCGTTTTATTGCTGCGCGCGTGATCAGCAATTCAATTTCCAGTGTGAACAACTGGATTACCCTCAACCGCGGCAGTAAGGATGGGGTAACGCCCAATATGGCAGTCGTTTCGGGCAAAGGCATTGTGGGTATTGTGCGCCATGTATCGCCGCATTTTTCTATCGCCATGTCGGTACTACACCGCCAGGCGCGTCTTTCCGCATCCTTGCCCAAACACGAAAATACGTTTGGCACCTTGATGTGGGAAGGAGGAGATCCGGATGTGATGGTTTTGCATCAAATTCCGAAGTACAAAACCGTGCAAGTGGGTGAGCCTGTTCAAACGAGTGGCATTTCAGCGATGTTTCCCAAGGGGATTTCTGTAGGTGTTGTATGTGAAGCCCCAACACAAGATCCCGAATACCCGAATTTTATTCAAATGAAGGTAAAATTGACGCAGGAGCTTGCAACGATTGGAGATGTATATATTGTTCAAAATCTGTTCAAATCCGAAATAGACAGTTTGAATTTAAAGGTAAAGGATGAACAGTAATGCGTTTTTTCCCAATTTATGGCGGTTTTTAGGACTATTTGCCGCCCAGGCCCTCTTCCTCAAGCAGGTAAGTTTGGCACTTGGTGCCTATTTTAATATCCTGCTGTACCCACTTTTTATCTTATTTCTTCCACTGCAACTCGCAACGCCCTATGTTGTATTATTGGGTTTTTTAATAGGTATGAGTGTCGATTTTGTGTATGGCACTCCAGGCGTGCATGCCAGTGCGGGGGCATTTAGTGGATATGCGCGTTCCCTCATCTTTTTCACCTTTGCGCCCAAAGGTGGCTATTCTGGCAAAGAATTGATTTTTGCACCTGCGTTTTTTGGCTGGCAAATATTTCTTCAAGTGGCTGCACTTTTTTTTGTGGCCCACCTTTTTTGGTATTTCTCGGTAGATGCCTTTACCTTCGTATATGTAGGGGCAATTACCCTTAAAACACTGGCAGCTTGGGTACTCACCATGCTTTTTGTAGTCCTTTACACCGCTTTGTTTCATCCAAATAATTGAATCGTCTGCGAATCAACCCACAATATCGCTATTGATCCATACCACCGCACGCTATGAACAAAGGATTCGATCGGCAACGTACCATTCAGTTGGTTTTCATAGCTTGCGCTTCTGCTTTGTTGCTCAAAGCAGCGCAATTGCAAATATTTGACGACTCCTTTCGAAAAAGAGCGGACGCAACCACCATTGAAAAACTTACGGTTTATCCACCCCGAGGTTTAGTTTTTGATCGGAAAGACCGATTAATCATCAATAATGAGGCAACTTACGACCTGATGGTTACGTACAACCAGGTCGATTTTAAGGATATGAATGTGCCCAAGTTTTGCAGCATTCTTAATATCACCGAAAAAGATTTCAATCAGTTTTTAACCAAAGACTGGCGCAGCGGCAAATACTCCAAGTCGGTTCCATTTGTTTTCCTAAAAAAACTTTCCTACCAAACGTATTCGCTGCTACAGGAAAGCATGTATGAGTTTCCCGGGTTCTTTGTGCAGGTGCGCAACATTCGGGGGTACTCTTACAGTGTGGGGGCCCATGTGTTGGGGTATATCAATGAGGTAGACCCGCGCGACATTGAACGTGGCAAAGGCCTGTATGAGTCGGGCGACTATATTGGTTCGGCGGGACTAGAACTAAAGTATGAGTCTATTTTAAGGGGCAAAAAAGGAACAACCTCTTTGTTAAAAGATAATTTGGGGCGTATTGTAGGGAAATACAAGGGTGGGGTTTATGATACGGTGGCCGTGTCGGGAAGCGATTTAATATCCTCGATCGATATCGATTTGCAGGCGTATGGGGAATATTTGTTGCAAAATAAAACGGGAAGTATTGTCGCCATTGAACCGAGTACGGGTCAGATATTGTGTATGATCAGCGGACCGACCTACGATCCCAATTTGCTTACCATGAATCAGGGGCGTGGTCAAATATTTAGTCAATTGCTGACCGATCCGCTCAAGCCTTTTTTTGACCGAACCGTTATGGCTAAATATCCACCTGGATCTATTTTCAAAACGGTGGTTTCACTCATCGGCATGCAAACGGGTACGATGCGGCCGGAGGGTGGCTTTAACTGCAGTGGAGGTTATTTTTATGCCGGGCGTTTGTATAAATGCCACCATAGCGGCCATTTGAACGGGGTAGTTGATGCCATCGCTTATTCCTGCAACACGTATTACCTATCAGAATACCGCAATATCATCGACCAGTTTGGGTTTTCCAACCCACAAAAAGGCTTGGATAACTTCAATGTATATATGAAGGAGTTCGGTTTTGGCAGCCAATTGGGTGTCGACTATCCGAATGAAAGTGCGGGCGGTTTTCCCACTTCTGCTTATTACGATAAACTTTATCCAAAACCACTTGGCGGATGGCGCTCCCCAACCATTATGTCGTGTGGCATTGGGCAGGGTGAAATTCAATTAACGACCATTCAAATGGCCAATTTGGCGGCTTGCATTGCGAATAAAGGGTACTGGATTCCTCCGCATCTTGCCAAAGCGTTCCGGGATGGAAGCCCGATTCCCGAAATTTATTCCCAAAAACACAAGGTAAACATCGATCGTTCGTATTTCGACATTGTAACAGAAGGAATGGCACAATGCGTATCACGCGGAACAGCGCGGATAGCCCAGGTGCCTGGTATAGAAATTTGTGGCAAAACGGGTACCAGTCAAAACCCGCATGGGGATGACCACTCTGTTTTTTTTGCTTTTGCGCCCAAAAACGATCCTAAAATTGCGATCGCGGTATATGTAGAAAATGCGGGTTGGGGTGCTTCTTATGCTGCGCCGATTGCGGGTTTGATGATTGAGAAATTTCTGCATGATTCCATTTCAACGGATCGGAAGCACCTGGAGGTCAAAATGGCAAATTCAAATTTGATTGAGAAGGTATTGAAAAACCGTGCGGAGGCAAAAATTCAGGCGAGCAAACCAGCAGCCCCACGGGATACCCTTCCGAGCACCAAGGAAGTTCCGAGCGAAATTCCGGAAACAACGGAGAAGGCCATTGAGTCGCGTACCAGCGGAAAATCGCCGAAAGGATAACTTTTTAAACCATGGCATCAAAAAGAAAGGAACATACAGCACCCGTTCAAGGCCTTTTGCCGATCCGCCCTGGTTTGGGTGTATTGATTTTATATGCCATGGGGCAATTGGGTTGGTCCTTGGCTGGTTTTGGGGTATCCAATTTGTTGATCTACTTTTATATGCCGCCCGAACAGGGTGCGCCGATGTTTCCTGCCTATTTGTATCAGGGTGCGATATTGGGGGTTTTGACGCTGATTGGTATTGTGAGTGCGGGTGGTCGCTTGTTTGATGCGATTGTTGATCCATTTATTGCCAACTGGAGCGACCGTAAAAACCCGAAGTATGGAAAGCGGCGCTGGTTTTTACTTTTGGGTGCCCTACCCTTTGCGCTCAGTAGTTGCATGGTATTTTTTCCACTGGAAGGATCAGAAAGCGCCTCAAATTTTATATGGCTGATCCTAAGCATCGGCATCTATTATTTCTTTTTTGCCTTTTATGTGATTCCATACACTGCTTTAATTCCGGAATTGGGTCATACTGCCCAGGATCGCATGTTAATAAGCACCTTGTTGTCCATTACTTGGGCATTTGGCTATATTTTAGGTACCCAGGTTTTTCAGTTACAAACTTATTTGAATGGCCTTGGATATCCCCCTGTAAAGGCTTTTCAATATGCGGTCTTGATGATGAATGGTGTGGCGCTCGTTTTTATGCTTATACCGGCCTTGTTTTTAAACGAACAGAAATATGCGCGTCAGTCAGTTTCAGAACATACGTTAGGGGCATCCATTCGAATGGTCTTTAAGAATCAGAATTTTCGCTGGTTTTTGGTTTCTGATTTAATGTATTGGCTGTCCTTGAATTTTATCCAATTGGGGGTCGTTTTTTACACGACGCTACTGCTTGGGCTGGAAATACGGTTTGCCTCCCAGTTTTCCCTGATTAGTTTTTTAGTCAGTTTTGTATTTTATTGGCCGATCAATGTGCTGGTGCGTTATACAGGTAAACGCAATTTAATGTTGCTTGCCTTTGGGATATTTGCGATTACATTTTCCGTATTGGCTTTTGCTGCATGGATACCCGCAGAACCCGCCTATATTTTATACGGTTTGGCTGTAGCGGCGGCTTTTCCGCTGGCGGTTTTTGGCATTTTGCCCAATGCCGTGATTGGCGATGTGGTACAAGAGGAAGAAAACACCAGCGGGCGGCAGTTATCCGGTATGTTTTTTGGGGTACGTGCTTTTGTGATGAAGTTAGGGATTTCCATTGCCAATTTAATATTCCCTTCCCTGCTCTTGTTTGGCAAAAGTGCAGAAAATCCCGCAGGTGTGCAGTTTACCGCATTTGCTGCGGTTATCTTTTGTCTGGGTGGTTGGCTGGCATTTCGGAAATACCGGGATATTACGTTTTTCTAAAAAAACTATTGATTCACCAATTCTACCGCATACACGATATAATCGGTATCGCCCTGCCAAGGAAATGGATCGACCAATTGCCGGTAATGGCACTTCACCAACTTGCCTTCATACTGCTGCATTTGATCGTACACGGCAGCGTTTTTTGCCGAAAAATCCCATACACTTTGCTGCGTCATCACAGCGCTACCGCCCAGGTGAATTTGGCCTTCAAATGTTTTGAAAACAATCCCTTTTTTTGATATTTTGAACAGTGTACCGGTGCGGGTACCTTCACTGATTGTATAAGTGCGGTACACATAATACCCTACTGAAAACACCAGGAAACCCGCCAAAAAAATCCACATAAAACTGCGTAACAGTTTTTTCCCTTTTACTTTGGCTTGCTCAAGTTGAATTGACATCGTGCTTGGTTTTAGTTTTATATGGCAAAGATAATCGTTGCGCGCACTGTTTATTAAAATATAGGTAGATTTGATTTGCCCGAAAAAAGTAGCCTCCTGGCCAAACAACCTACTTATACCCCTTTTTTAGCGCCCCAAATTTGGACATGCAACCGATCTGTGTATCGAAAACCGCGCATTTTACACACCTCTACCAACCATTTCCGACGTCGGGTAAGCAATGCACGGGTATTTCCTTCGGGCATTAACCACACTTTTTCGGGTGCAATCTGATAGCGTCCGATTAATTCATCTACTTCCTCCAGGTCCTTTTTTTCGGAAATCACAAACTTAAAATGCGCCTTGTTATTGGATGAAAAGAACCGATAAGCCGCTGGTTTTTCTCTTAATTTGCGCACATTATTGCTGTTTTCTAACTTGGGCGATACGTTGTATTGGTCTATTTCTGCATCAAAAGCCTCGGAAGCGACCATGGTTCCATTTGTTTCTATTTCAAAACGATAATCTGGAGCAATGGTCCGCAAATGACGCATCAAAAGCACTAAAGCCGGTTGTTGCAACATGGGCTCCCCGCCCGTGAGAATCACATTTTTACAAGGAAACTTGATAATTTCTGCGGCAACTGCCTCGATGGAACATTCAATGATCCAGTTTTTTTTATCGAATTTTTGATACCCCGGTTTTGTATCAAAATGGTGCGGGAAACGCGTTCCAACCCAATTCCAGGTATAATCTGTGTCGCACCAAATACAATGCAGGTTACAAAGCGTGGTGCGCACGAAAATAGAAGGCACCCCAATGCTTTTACCTTCGCCCTGTATAGAGAAAAAGATTTCGGGTTGCCCATGCAATTTGGCAAGTTTTAAGATCGTATCGCGCTCTGACAAGTTGTTCTTTTCGGCAAAAGTACGGGTTCGGCGCTTGTGCTTACAACTTGATGCTTAAATTTCAATGGTAAATATCGTTCCAACCGGTTTGTTATCACCAACCGTAATGGTGCCACCGTGTGCACGTACAACATGCTGGACAATGTATAAGCCCAGTCCGGTGCCGGTACTTTGACGGGTTTCTTCATTTCCGATGCGGTAAAACTTTTCAAAAACGGCTTTCTTTTCCGCATCAGGAATGCCCCGGCCATTGTCGGATACAACGATGCGAATTGTTTTTCCTGTCGTGCTTTTTTGCGCTGAAAACTTAATACGCGCCTCCTCGTTGGCGTATTTAGCCGCATTTTCCAATAAATTTTGAACGACCGAGGTAATGGCCGATTTATCTGCCTGCACCATGGGTAGATCTACGGCGGTTTCTACCTCAAAATGCGCATCTGGAAAACGGACCAACAAGCCATTCACGCATTCCCGGGCAACGGCACCCAAATCGACCAGTTCAAAAGCTGGGCGCCAGTTGTTTTCCAAGCGGGCTGCGAGCAACAAACTATCCACCAGATTTTGCAAACGCACGGCGTCTTTCACTCCATTGGTGCAAAGTTTTTCCAATTGTTCGCGCTGCAAATCGCGTTTTAACAAGGTTTCGAGCACCAAACGGATGGAGGCAATCGGCGATTTCAACTCGTGGGTAATGCTGAGCATAAAATTGCGCCGCTGCTTGGTAAGGGATAATTCGCGCTGTACACTCCGATTAATCACATAAAGCCCGAAAACCAAACAACCCGCAAAGAACAAACCTTCGGCAATAATCATGCGTTTGTGGCGTACCCAACGCCGCTCAACGGCACGATACTCGGTTGTTTCTAAAAATTGCGTCTCATTTAGCCCCTGGTTTTTGCGGGTAAACCACAATTCCAACAGATCTCGCTCAATTTTATAGGATCGATTATTCTCTTGCCACAATTGTACCGCCCACCAAAAAAAGGCAAGCAACATATAACCCATAATGATACGCGAAACCCAGGAAAGCGGAACCCTCATCTTTATATTGTGTTAAAAGCGCCCTTTGAAAATTTCTTTCAAATTCGAATAGGATAACATGGCAGCAATACCGAGCCAAATGTACATCCAAACAGTAGTCGGAAAAATTCCCACCACCTGTTGATACATCACCAGATCGCTCTTGGGGCCTACATTAAAATCTTGCAGGATGTAAAATACCGCCGCAATGCCCAAAAACATCAATACATCCTGGTCCCAATTGGTGCGGTTGGCCACAAAAAACAATGCCCCCGCAAACAAAAATAAAATGGTGGTACTTTCAATAGACTCAAACCAAACAATACCCGCAAATGCCATGGCGATGGACAAACCATTGAGGGTCATTTGGGTCAAACTGCGCTTGTGCGCCCCGATATACAACAACAAATTACCCAAAACGGCACTGCCTAAATAGCCGCCCATCAGAATAATGCCCGGATTGCCACCCCGCGTAACGGTATAGCCACTTCCGTCCGGATTGATGCGCATACCCTCTATGCCAGCACCCGTCAAAATACCGCCCAATGCATGGCCAAATTCATGTAAAAAGGTTACAAATAAGGTGACTGGATATAAGGCCAGGTTTCCGAGCGAACCACCAATAAATTTGAGCATCAAATAAATGATGATCATAGCCAATACCCTGAAATGAAGCGCAGTTGATTTACGTTGCATAGCTAGCTTTTAGGCAAATAACGGACTTCAATCTCAATTTTCAAATATTTTTTGATATTAAGTCTTTTTATTTAACCCAATAAAAATTTAGCCTACTTAAATTTACCCCCAATAAAGCACCCTTACATGCAGAACATCAAACAGATACGCAACCTGATCGGCGAAAATCAAATCGAACAGGCCATTCAACTCCTGCTCGAAATATTGGAATCAAGTCCCGAACAGGATCTTTACGATCAGATGATTTTGCAAAAAAGCCGATGGGCTGATTACAAAAGGAAACATTTGAGTGGATTTGGCGACGACAAGGAAATTAATGCGATTCGCTCGTCTATGCTGGATATTGCGCGGGAACTTGAAAATCGGAAAAACAAGCCAGCGGTGAAAGAAATGCCCCAAAGTTCCTTTACGCCGCCAGTTGCACAGCAGACACCGGTGCTGCCACCGCCTATTCAACAGCCTTATATTGCCCAGTGCTTTTTTAACGGAGACCCTAATGTGTATTATGTTCAGCAAAATAACCAGATTGTAGTGTTGAACCTGATGACTAACTTACCCGTTATGGTAGCCATGCGGGTGGTTTCGGCTTTGCCTGCTTATGCCTGGTTTTATCAATTCCCCAACGGATTGTATTACAGTATTGACCATGCCGCCGTAATATGGGGTGTAAATGCATTCGGCATGCCGATGCAAATGGGCTATGTACACTATTTATAAAATTCTGCATGGCCCACATTTCGATTCAGGCCAAAAAAATACCACATCTATTAATCTTGCCTTTCCCCGGTTTTACGGGCAAGTACAAGGTTATAGATGTGGTACGATCAGGCGCGCCTCCTACAAGTGAGCCGCATTCAACGGAGATCGAATCCTAGTTGGCCATAATTTTCAACAATTCTACTTCAAAAATAAGGGTAGAGCCTGGTTTGATTTTAGCGCCGGCACTGCGATCGCCGTAACCCAAGGCTGCAGGAATCACAAACTTAAATTTGTCGCCTTCCACCATGTACTGAACGCCCTCGGTCCAGCCTTTGATCACACCGCTCAATACAAAAGAAGCAGGCTGTCCACGCTCCACGCTGCTATCGAATATGGTACCATCAATCAAAGTACCATGGTAGTGTACTTCCACCTTATCGGTTGCCTTTGGGTGTACCGTTCCAGTGCCTTTTTTGAGGGTTTCGTATTGTAAGCCACTGGCGGTTGTAGTTACTTCTGGACGTTTTTTATTTTGGTCCATAAATGCTTGTCCGTCTTTTTTGTTCTTTTCAGCGGCACGAGCCTGAATGGATTTGTTAAACTCGGTAAAAATCTTGCTCGCCTCATCGGGTGTCATGGTTACGCCTGTACCGTTTAAAGCAGCCTGAAAAGACGTAAAGAAAATGTCTTTGTTCAAATCGGCACCCAATTGACGGGAAGCATTGCTCGCCATTACGATACCAAAGGCATAACTCGCACTGTCGGCAGCATTTTTCAATTGAACAGCAGGTTTCATGTCCTTTTTTTCCAATTTAGCAGGACTGTTTGTTTGCGCGAACGCACCAAATGCTACCACAGACAGGGCAACAAGCAAAAATGATTTTTTCATGATATGGTATGCTGTGTTTAAAAATGGAATGGTTATTTACTTTTTTGTTTGAGTTCGGCGTAATATTGGTAGAAGTACGGAATGGTTTCAATGCCTTTATAGTAATTGAACAAGCCGTAATGCTCATTGGGAGAATGAATATCATCCGAATCCAGGCCAAAGCCCATCAAGATGGTACTCACCTGCAAAACGCTTTCAAACATCGCCACAATCGGAATGCTTCCACCACCGCGTTGTGGCAATGGTTTTTTACCAAACGTGGCTTCCATCGCCTTTTCGGCTGCTTTGTACTCTACCGAAGTGGTAGGTACAACGGCTGGCTGTCCGCCGTGTAGCGCCGTTACTTTCACCTTCACCGCTTTCGGCGCGATGGCTTCAAAATGCTTTTGGAACAATTTTTCAATCTTCTTAGGATCCTGGTCTGGCACCAAACGCATAGAAATTTTAGCATGCGCCTTGGAAGGCAACACGGTTTTAGCGCCTTCGCCTGTATATCCACCCCAAATACCGTTCACATCCAAAGTAGGCCGAATGCCGGTACGCTCAATGGTAGTGTAGCCTTTTTCGCCCATAAGTTCACCTATTTGAAGGTCTTTCATATAAGCCTTTTCGTTATACGGCGCTTCATTCATCATTTTGCGCTCTTTAGACGATACTTTTTCTACATCGTCATAAAAGCCTTCCACCGTGATGCGTCGTTTTGAATCGTGCAAGGATGAAATCATGTCACACAATACATTAATTGGATTGGGAACGGCGCCTCCGTACACGCCGGAATGCAGATCGCGGTTCGGGCCCGTAACTTCCACTTCCATATAACACAATCCGCGCAAACCCACTGTGAGGCTTGGGGTTTCGTTGTCAATGATGCTGGTATCTGAAACCAATACCACATCACAAGCCAATTTGCTTTTATTGTTTTTGCAGAATTCTTCCAAATGCGCCGATCCTACTTCCTCCTCGCCTTCAATCATGAATTTCACATTACAAGGCAAACTGTTGTTGCGGCTCATCATTTCAAAAGCCTTGAAATGCATAAAAAACTGCCCCTTATCGTCGCAGGAGCCCCGCGCAAAAATGGCGCCTTGCGGATGGTTTTCTGTTGGCTTAATGATCGGTTCAAACGCCGGATTGTCCCAAAGTTCGAGCGGGTCGGCAGGCTGTACATCATAATGCCCGTACACCAATACCGTTGGCGCTTTTGGATCAATGATTTTTTCGCCATATACAATCGGATGTCCGGCTGTTTCAAAAATCTCCACCTGATCTACCCCGAGGTCGGTCAAGTGTTGCGCGGTTGCTTGCGCCATGGTACGCACGTCATCCGCATATTTTGGATCGGCACTGATGGATGGAATGCGCAGGAGGGCGAGTAATTCGTCCAAAAAGCGCTGTTTGTGCTCGTTCAGGTATTGGTTTAATTCTTTCATAAGTGGTGTAAATGTTTTAAAAAGCGCGATCCGCACGGGTGGCTTAAAAATTCTGGCGCGAATTTCTCACTTTTTAGGGAAGATGAAAGCAGGATTCTACCAAAGGAATGCTCAAAACGATTTTTAACGGTCAAACAATATACGTTCTCCCATTTTGGTATCATAAAACTGGCCATCATGCCAAGCCAAATGCCCGCTGACGATGGTACTCTGCACTTTTCCGTACAGGGTTTTGCCCATGAAAGGCGACCAAGCACATTTGTAATAAACGTTTTGAGGCGTTACTTTATATCTTGCATGCACATCTACGATTGAAAAATCGGCCCAATATCCTTCTTCAATAAATCCACGGTCTTTTATTTGAAAGGCAATGGCTGGGGCATGGCTCATTTTTTCGGCAATTTTTTCCAAGCTTATTTTCCCCTGGTGAAAAAATTCGAGCATGAGCGACAAACTATGCTGCACCAGCGGCAAACCGGATGGCGCATCCAAAAAAGGTTTTGATTTTTCTTCCCAGGTATGGGGCGCATGGTCGGTTGCAATTACATCCAGCCGGTCATCCAGCAGGGCAGGCAACAAGGCATCGCGGTCGGCTTTGGTTTTAATGGCAGGATTGCATTTGATCTGGTTGCCCAGACTGCGGTAATAACGGTCGTAAAAATGCAGGTGGTGCACACAAACCTCCGCGGTGATGCGTTTTTGCGCCAATGGAATACCCGTTTGGAATAGTTCCAGTTCCTTTTGGGTGCTGATATGCAGTACGTGCAAGCGCGTATTGTGCTTTTGCGCCAATTGCACCGCAAAGGAAGAGGACAAATAGCAGGCTTCTGTAGGACGAATTTTAGGGTGCATCCGGGCAGTCATGGTATCGCCATAACGCGCCTTATAATAATCGAGGAGCCGGTGCACGGTCGCTTCATCTTCACAGTGGGTAGCAACCAACATGGGGGTATTGGCAAAAATCCGTTCGAGGGTACCAGGATTATCTACCAGCATATTGCCCGTACTGCTCCCCATAAATATTTTCACCCCACAAATGGTATGTGGATTGGTACGCATCACTTCCTCATAATTATCGTTGGTGGTACCCATAAAAAAGGAATAATTGGCCAACGAGGTGCGTGCCCCGATTTGATATTTTTCTTCGAGGCGCTCTTGCGTCACCGAGGGCGGATTGACATTGGGCATTTCCATAAAGGAGGTGACACCTCCAGCCACTGCCGCCCTGCTCTCGGTGGCGATGGTGGCTTTGTGGGTGAGGCCGGGTTCGCGAAAATGCACCTGATCATCAATGATCCCTGGGAAAATATATTTCCCGGCAGCATCAATTTCCTGGTCGGCTTGGATGGAAATGGAAGGTGCTATTTTTTCGAACCGACCATTTTTTACAAAAATATCGGCTTCGAGGATTGTGCCGCGGTGCACAATTTTGCCGTTTCTAATTAGAATGGATTTCATGATGAGCATAAATTGAATTGGGTTATTTTAAAAGAACAAGGTCGTTTTAAAAAATCCAATGCGATGAAAGTAAATCATTGAAGTGCCAAAGTTCGCAAAGAGTTTGATACCAGAAATAGTGAAATTGAATTTGACGAAAATGGGTAGCACAAAATATATAGTATTGCTATTAAACGGCATGAATTTGCAAGATTGGCGACATATTAACTAAAAAACAGGCAATTAAGGGGTTTAAAAAGGCACGACATGGTCATGTTTTTTACAAGACTATTGTTATGTTAGCATGTGATTTACAATCTAATTTAAATATTGATTAAAAATATGTAATTTTTTTCAAGTTATGGTTGTGAAAAAATGCGAAACACACTTACCTTCGCAAATGTGAATTCGATATGATGCCATCTAGTGATATGGCTTAAGATAAATGAAGCGTGTTTTGATGACGTCCTTCTCCGAGAAAGCTTGGAGGGGGACTTTTTTTTACACTACTTTCCTAGGGTGAAATTCAAAAAAAGGCTGCCCCAAACACAAGCCAGATTTTTAGGATCTGAATTATGTTTGAGGCAGCCTTAAGTATTAATTATCGGCTGGCACCAAGTAGTGCCTAGTCGAAATAGGTGCTTAGTGCAACACTACAAATTTCTTGGTTTTTGTACCTTCTTTTGTAGCGATACGCGCCAGGTAAGTACCTGCAGCCAAACTTGGCAATTCGTAGCTCAATGTTTCGTTGGTCAAACCTTCGCGGTTTTCGTAACGAATCACACGGCCATCCAACTGCGCGATGGTGATGGTTGCATCAGTAGCTTGTTCGAAATCAACTTTCAAACGTACCACGTCATTTACCGGGTTCGGGAACACGTTTAACACATTGTCAGCCAATGCTTTTTCGTCCGTTGAAGAAGACAAAGCAATGTCCATACGCATCACAGCAGCATAGTCGTTGCCGAAACCTGCCAAGTACCACTGATCGGTGAATACCATGGTGCTAACAACGTCCACATACTTGATGTCTCTGTTAAAAAAGTGGTTCACCTGTCTTGAGTCTGTTGGGTAGTCGATCATCAAGAAATAGCGTGCACCAGATTCCAGTTCAATACCTGCCAAACCTGTGTTCAGGTCCAACAAATCGATGGTTTGCAAATCGCCATTTTGGATACCAGCAGGGGCAACATAGTCGGCATAACCAACCCATGTCAAGCTACCACTAAACAATTGCGTGCGGTCAAAACCTGCAAAGTTTTCTGGAACATCGTCGTTTACTTTAAATAATTCAACGGTTCCTTTTACGCTTTCAATCGGTAAATCGGCTGGATCTGTACCGAAAGAGAAAGAGGCCGTTTTCGCAACATACTTTTCCAACAAACCAGAAGTGATGCGGTAGTTGTTACCTACACTCCAAGCAATGTCTTGGCTAGTACGCGTTGCAGATTGCGGTACATTTTCTTTAGAGAACGTGTTATCAGTTACAACAAACACGCTGCTTCCTGCATTGTTATCCGGACGCTGGTCTACCGAATCCGCACGTACACTGTAGCGGATTGTGTACAAACCAACAGGCAACTCAGGTGCATAAACATTGTTGAGAATAATGGCGCTATCGACCACACCTGGTGCTAAAGCAGGTACCACTACACTGTCTTGATACACTACATTGCCACCTTCTTCTTCAATCCATGCTTTCAAAGTCACGTTGGTTTGTGTCAACAAACCTGGATTTGACAAATAAGCATAAAAACCGAATGTATCGGCAGCGATTTGAGACACAGGCGATGCAAAGCTAGAAGCCGGGTAGAAAAACTCACCCATCGTAATATTGTGACGTGGAGTTGGGTTTTCATTGTAAAGTGCCACATCATCAATGTTCCAGTAGTATTCCCAGTTGCCATCCCACTGCCAGCGCAAACGCACGTTTGCTTTATTGGCCGCTACAGAAGAGATATCAATTACCGGACGTTCTGGGTTGGCTGTCCAGCGCTCTCTGAATTCAGGGAACACGGTAAAATCGGTCCAGGTAGTACCACCATCATTGCTTACTTGCAACAAGGCGCCATCGGCCAAATCCACGACAAAACGACCTGCATGCGTTTCAAACGTTGCGAATACTGCTGGTTTGCCAGAGCAATCAATCACCGAAGTAGTCAGGCGTGATCTGTGGTTGGTTGACAATTGGCCCGCTTCGTCTGAGTCAAGCGTCATGAAACCATTTGCTGCTGTTGCCGCTTGAAATGGAATTTGCAGGTTCAAAGCGTCATCGAAAATTGGGGAACAACCTGCTTCGGTGTTGCCCGCTTCCGGATTAGAGCACCAGGTCCACAATACACCCTGGTTAGAAGCATCTGTTGTCGTCCAGCCTGCTGGTACACCACCAGCAAAATCTTGTGACCAGAATGGAACAGGTTGTTGTGCATTAAGCATTCCAGCCCACAGCAACAACGCTGTTAAAATTGATTTGTACATTGAAAACTTCATCATAATTGAGTTTAGAAACAAAAAAAAGCAAGGGCAAGGTAAGGCCACTTGCGTTATTTTCAGAATAAAATCGTTTAAACCGTCTTGTAATTGCCCAAAAAGCTATTTCTTTTGACCTTTTGCCCAAGAATCTTTTAGAGTTACGGTCCGATTAAACACCTTTTTTTGGTCGGTTGAATCTGGGTCTGCACAAAAATAACCCAGGCGGGTAAACTGAAAATGCGCCCCCGCCTGTGCGGTATGCAACGCAGGTTCAATCAATGCATGGTGTATGATTTCCAGCGAATTAGGGTTAATCGCCAACTTGAAATCTTCCTCGGCCGCAGGGTCTTCTACCTGAAACAAACGATCGTACATGCGTACTTCGGCCGTTTCTGTATGCCCTTCTGCCAACCAATGGATAACACCTTGCACTTTTAATCCACTGGTATCAGACCCAGAACGGCTTTCAGGTACGTAGGAACAATGAATTTCGACTACCTCACCTGCCTCATTTTTCACAAGGTCTTCACATTTGATGATAAAAGCCGATTTTAATCGCACCATGCCACCCGGTGACAAGCGGAAATATTTGGGCGGCGGATTTTCCATAAAATCATCCTGCTCAATCCACAAATGGCGGGTAAATGCCAAGGGGCGTTTGCCACCTTCCGGATCTTCCGGGTTGTTTTCGGTTTCCAGCCACTCGGTTTGTCCTTCCGGAAAATTGGTGAGCACCACTTTGATCGGGTTCAACACTGCAAATCGACGCAACGCCTTTTTATTCAAATCTTCACGCACGCAAAACTCCAGCAACGACAATTCGATCAAATTTTCGCGTTTGGCCACCCCAATCCGGCGTGCAAAATCGCGGATACTATCGGCTGTAAAACCTCGGCGACGCAAACCGGAAATGGTCGGCATCCGTGGATCATCCCAGCCAGAAACATAATTTTCTTTTACCAATTGGAGCAGTTTACGCTTGCTCATCACGGTATAAGTGAGGTTCAAACGTGCAAACTCATATTGTTTAGACGGAAAAATACCCAATTGTTCAATACACCAATTGTACAAATCGCGGTGCGGAATAAACTCCAGCGTACAAATTGAATGTGTAATTTGTTCAATACTATCACTTTGCCCATGCGCCCAATCGTACATCGGGTAAATACACCATTTGTCGCCGGTGCGGTGGTGATGTGCGTGTTTGATGCGGTAGAGGTAAGGGTCGCGCAAGTGCATATTGGGTGCGGCCATGTCGATTTTTGCGCGCAAGGTGCAATGCCCGTCTGGATATTCGCCGTTTTTCATCCGTTCAAACTGCGCCAGGTTTTCTTCCACGGTGGTATCGCGGTACGGACTTGCCTTACCTGCCTCCGTGGGTGTACCTTTCATGGATGCAACCGCTTCCGGACTTGAAAAATCGACGTATGCTTTACCCGCTGCAATCAGTTGCTTGGCATATTCGTACAATTGATCAAAATAATTGGAGGCATAAAAGATATTGGCGGGTTCGAAGCCCAGCCAGCGGATATCAGCCAGGATACTTTCAACATATTCGGTTTCCTCGGTGCTTGGATTGGTATCGTCGTACCGCAGGTTGGTTTTTCCACCAAATTTGGCCGCCAAATCGAAGTTCAGGCATATACTTTTGGAGTGCCCAATGTGCAAATAGCCATTGGGTTCCGGTGGAAAACGCGTCAGAATGGATTCATATTTGCCCGCAGCTAAGTCGGCGGCCACAATTTCCTCCAAAAAGTGCATTTGTTCGGGCGCTACATTTTCTTTCATAAACGGGTGCGGGGCAAGCCCCTTTTGTGTTGTGTTAGATTGGGTTACATACGTTCTGGCATTTCAATACCCAACAAATCCATGGCAGACAGTAAAACCTGGCCAACGGCTTTGCTCAATTGAAGTCGGAACGCCCGGGCTTCCGGTGTTGGGGCGCTAAATACCCGCACATCATGCCAAAACTTGTGAAAACTTTTGGCCAAACTATAACTGAAATTGGCAATCAGGGATGGATCGTAGTTGTTGGCTGCATTTTGCAAAATACCTGGATATTCATGCAAAGCCACCAGCAATTCCTTTTCTGCGGCCTGCAAATCGAGGTACTGATCGGCCATCGTCAAATCGATGTTTTCCAGAGCCACCCGCTGCATCAAACTATTGATCCGCACATAACTGTATTGAATGTAGGGGCCGGTTTGACCTTGTAAATCTACCGATTCCTCCGGATTGAAGATCATTTTTTTGTGCGGATGCACTTTAATGATAAAATACTTCAAGGCGGCCATGCCTACTTTATTGGCTACATCCAGGCGCACTGCTTCTTCCGCATTCGCACTTTCGCCTTGGGCTTCAATGCTTTCGAGGGCGAGACGCCGTACTTCGGTAATCAGGTCATCAGCATCTACGACCGTACCTTCCCGGGTTTTCATACGGCCGGTGGGCAGTTCTACTAGGCCGTATGATAGATGGTACAAGCCATTTGCATATGGCTCTTCCAAGCGTTTGAGGATTTCGAAGAGCACCGAAAAGTGATAATTTTGCTCATCGGCCACCACGTACACCATTTTTTCACAATTGAAATCCTGGTACCGCATGCGCGCCGTGCCCAAATCCTGGGTGATGTACACCGAAGTTCCGTCGGCCCGGAGCACCACTTTTTGGTCAAAACCAGCGTCGGTGAGGTCCACCCACACCGAGCCGTCTTCTTTGCGGAAAAACACCGTTTTGCTCAAACCGTCTTCCACAATATCTTTACCTAATAAATAGGTGTCGCTTTCGTAGTACAACTTTTCAAAGGAAACCCCCAGGTCGTTATATGTTTGCTCAAAGCCTGCATATACCCAGCCATTCATTTGTTTCCAGAGCGCCAGGGTTTCGGGGTCGTGCGCTTCCCATTTCAGCAACATTTCCCGCACCTCGGCACCTAAGGCCGAGAAGTCATTGAACCACTTGTTTTTATAGTCTTTGAAAAACGTTTTTTCGTCTTGCGTCGGTTTGCGTTTTTCTTCAAAAATTGCTTTTGCGACGTCTGTTTGTTGCCAGGCTTCGTACTCCACTTTTGATTTTTGCTCAAAAAGCACGTAATAGTCGCCTACAAAATGGTCGCTCTTTATATTTTCGGAAGTCGGCGTTTTGCCTTCACCCCAAGTTAGCCAGGACACCATGCTTTTGCAAATGGCCACACCCCGGTCGTTGATAATCTGCACTTTTACGACATCATAACCGGCGGCGTCCAAAATTTTACTGCAAGACCAGCCGAGGAGGATGTTCCGAATATGGCCCAAATGCAAGGGCTTGTTGGTATTGGGGGACGAAAACTCCACCATGACTTTGCGGCCAGAACGTGGTTGGCGGCCAAAAGCGGGGTCGGCCAACACGGATTGGAGAAACTGCTGCCAGAATGTTGGAGCTAATTCGAGATTCAAAAAGCCTTTGATGACATTAAAAGCGGCCACTTCCGGGCGATTTTCCTGAAGATAGGCCCCAATTTCGTTGGCTACTTGATCGGGCGCTTTTTTGGCCAATTTCACATAAGGAAACACCACCACCGAGTAGTCGCCCGTAAATTCGGCGGGTGTTTGATTGATTTGCACCTTGCTCAATTCGACGGTTTCACCATATAAATGAGCAACGGCGTCTTGTACAGACTGTTGTAAATGCTGAATCAGTTGGGTCATAAATTGCGGGGAGCGCCCAAAGCGCCTTGTTACAAGTTGATTTTCAGAAAATAAAAAGCCCGGGGCGACTTTTTCGGCCGCAAAAATACACGCGCTTAATTTAAAAACCGTGTAAAGCGACCAGAAGGTTCCGCCTAAATTTTAAAATCCCTACCCTACCTTTGTGCAAAACCCAACAAAAAGCCGCTTCACAAGTAAAACTGCCATGTCAAACAAAGAAATTGCCTACGCCTTCGACGAATTGGCCAACCTGATGGAACTCCATGAAGAAGATGGATTTCGCATCAAATCGTACCGCAATGCCTACCTCACCTTGCGCAAAGTGGAGCGCCCGTTGGTAGAAATGAGCGACCTAGAGATTTTAGCCATTAAAGGCGTTGGAAATGCCATCGCCGAAAAAATCCACAGCCTGCTTCAAACCGGAAAAATGCCCGCGTTGGAAAAATACCGCGCCAAAACCCCGCCCGGCGTGGTTGAAATGTTGGATGTGAATGGTTTTGGACCTAAAAAAGTGCGCGTGGTTTGGCAAGACATGGGTATTGAAAGCATTGGTGAGTTGTGGTATGCCTGCAATGAAAACCGTTTGGTGGAATTCAAAGGGTTTGGCTTGAAAACCCAGGAAGACCTGAAAACAAAACTGGAATATTTTTTAAGAAGCCGCGATCAATTGCATTATGATGCGGCGGAAGCGGAGGCCGATTTTGCGGTGAGTCGGTTATCTGCGGCCTTGCCCGAGGCGCAAATTGAGGTGGTGGGCCAAGTACGCCGGCGGTGTTCGGTGGTAGAAAAAATAGAAATTCTGGTAGCCACGGCGGGCGATATGGCTGTTGCGTTTGACGAAACCGTGTTGCGTTTAGACGGACAAGAAAATGGGGTGTACCGGGCGCGGCTGGAAAACAACACGCCGATTACAATTTATCAATGTGCGCCGGAGGAATTCGGTTCCAAACAGTTCTTGCTAAGTGGTGCGCCGGCTTTCGTGCAGGCTTTTGTAAAAGCGGCACCAGGTATTGATTTCGGTCAAATAGATACCGAAGCAGCCGTATTCGAAAAAGTTGGATTGCCGTTTATTGCTCCTGAATTGCGCGAACAAGCCGAAATCCTCGCACGTGCGCAGGCGGGTAAACTCCCTACCTTAATAGAGGAGGAGGATATAAAAGGTATTTTGCACGTACACACGACCTGGAGCGATGGCCTGCATAGCCTGGAAGAGATGTGTACGTACGCTCAAAAACTTGGTTATCAGTATATTGGCATTACAGACCACAGCAAAAGTGCATTTTATGCCAATGGCTTACAAGTAGAACGGGTGTTGGCACAAATGGAAGCCATTGATGCGCTGAATGAAAAACTGGCGCCGTTTCGCATTTTTAAAGGCATTGAAAGTGATATATTGAATGATGGCGCGCTGGATTACGAGGAGTCGATTCTTGAAAAATTTGATTTTATCATTGCTTCCGTGCACAGTAATTTGAAAATGAGCATCGAAAAAGCGACGGCTCGGGTGTTGCGCGCAATAGAAAATCCGTACACGACCATTTTAGGGCATCCTACCGGGAGGCTATTGTTGAGCCGGGAAGGATATCCATTAGATTGGGAGCTTATTCTGGACGCTTGCGCAGCACATCAGGTTGCGATTGAACTCAATGCCAACCCCTATCGCTTAGACCTTGATTGGACCTTAATACCCGAAGCCACCAAGCGGGGCATTCCGATTGCCATCAACCCAGATGCGCACAGCCGCGCTGGGTACGATGATATTCGGTACGGGGTATTGTGCGCGCGGAAAGGTGCACTTACTGCAAGCCAGTGCCTTAATAACCTTGATTTAGAAGGTTTTAAAAATTATATAAAAAAATAATAAAACTTCTTTAACCAATGCTAAGTGATTATAAAAACGGCTGGATTCTAATCCATTGAAAATCAATTTTTATCCATCCATCCTTCAAATCCACTATAATCTTGGTTAAATAACAGAGGGCCGCAATATTTCAGCGGCCCTCTGTATAGGAAGAAAAATTGAGCAAATGTTTCACTGTTGGATTAGAATGAATGATTAAGATCAGCGTAATTGAATTAGCGTGTATTGAGGATTAAAATTTGCCCAACAAAATTTGTTTTTTTCAGAGTTTCGGGTAAAGATATGGCTATCCGCAAATGCGGAAAAATTAAAAAAAATTGTTATCGGTTGGATTTGACAAGCGTGAATTTACTGGGGGTTTATTCGGCTGTCATGATAGTGTTTGGACGCAAAAAACGTCAAAATGATGAGATGGAAAAACCCACCTAAAAAACTACACACAAATGTACTGAGGGGATTCCATCTGTGCAAGCTTCATTTTGCCTAAATTTTATTTTTTTTAAAAATTTAAGCAAATATTAAGTACCAGTATCACATTCAAATTGAACAAGTCAATAGTACAAAAATACTATTTAATATTTTCAAAAAGCGGGCCAATAAAATGAGTACATCAAAATGAGGTGTTCGAGCCACTAAAATACCAAGGAAATGTCAGCCATCTTTCAAAATGGAAAGGAAATTTTGCAAAATAGTTGTTTACTAAACAATGTTCAGTAAATTTGCAACGTTTATCATTTACTATGGGCATATCACAAAGAAAAGAACGCGAAAAAATGGAAATGCGCCGTCTGATTTTAGACGCTGCCTTGCATTTATTTCGGACAAAAGGCTACGAGGGCGTCAATATGCGCAACATCGCGGAGGCAATTGAGTATAGTGCGGCCACGCTTTACCTTTATTACAAAGACAAAAATGAATTGTATTTTGCCCTGCAGTTTGAAGCTGCAGCAGCAAAACGAGACCACCTGCTTCCTGCCATGGAAGTACAGGATCCGATGGAGCGGTTGATTGAATTTGGTCGCCGATATATTGATTTTGGGTTTAAACACCCTGACTTGTATGACCTGTTATTCATCACCAAAGCCCCGATGGAACACATTGAAAACCAGGAATGCTGGGCTTTAGGGATCGCAACCCACACTTTTTTTGAAGAAACCGTGCAAGCGTGTATCGATCAGCGGTATTTTAAAAGTACCGATGCAGCTACGATTGCCTACACCCTGTGGTGCCATGCGCATGGCATGGTGTCGCTGTTCATCCGTGAGCGTATGCGCATGTACCCGGAGGACCAAAGACAAGCACTTGCCGCGAAATCTTTTGAAATGATCATCAAAATGGCGGAGAGCCTGTAACCACTGAACAAGTTACCTGTACTGTTCATCCTGTTATTTCGACCATTCGCCGTATAAATATTGTAACGCAGTTCATTCCTGCGTTTTTTTGCACCACTTACTGAACGTTGTTTAGTTTTTGAAACTTGTTTTATAATGAAAAACATCCCCTTGTCACTCTTTTTATGCTTCTTTTTGGGAAGCGCCTTTGGTCAATCGGCCATTTTAGATGCTTACATACAGGAAGGCCTGCGCAATAACCTTGTGTTAAAGCAACAAAACCTCGATATCCAGAAAAGTATGGAGGCCGTGCGCCAGGCAAAAGCGCTTTTTTACCCCACTTTGAGTTTTAATGCTTCCTACACCTTGGCCGCGGGTGGTCGTCAGTCCAGCTTGCCCATTGGTGACTTGCTGAACCCGGTGTACAGCACCCTCAACCAGATTACCCAAACGAGCGCCTTTCCTCAAGTGGAAAATCAGGTCATTCAGTTTCTTCCGAATAACTTTCAGGAAACCAAACTGAAATTTGCTTACCCATTGTACAACAGCGATTTGAAATTCAACCGCCAGATCAAAGAATTGCTCGTGCAGTCTAAAGAAGCCCAACGCAATGCCTACGAACAGGAATTGCGCTACGAAATGACCGGTGCCTACCTGCAATACCTCAAAGCATTGGAAGCAGAAAAAATATGGTACAGCGCCCAAACCGTGTACGCCGAACTCAAACGGTTTAATGAAAGCCTGGTGCGCAATAATGTAGCTACCCGCGATATCGTTGCATCAGCCGATTATGAATTGAGCAAAGTAGACAATGAGATTTTTCAGTTAAAAAGCAACCAAAACACTGCACGCGCCTATTTTAACTTTTTGATTAACAAAGATTTACAGGCAGATGTTATAGTCGATACGCTTTTATTGAAAGCTACTGCCCAGGTGTATAATGGCCCCGAACTGGTACAACAAGCCACCCAAAAACGTCAGGAATTTGCGGCCTTACAAGCGGGTATGGACGCTTCCAGCACCGCTGTAAAACTACAAGAAGCCAACAAACGCCTGCCAGATGCCTTTATTGGGGGCGAAACCGGGTTTCAGGGTTTTGGCTATAATTGGTTCAATGGCACCCAAGCCTTTGTATTGGCGCAGGTTGGCATTACCTATGATATTTACGACGGCGGACTTCAAAAAAGCAAAATTCAGGAAGCCAAAATCGAACGTCAGAAGTTGCAGGCGCAATATGACAACACCCAACAACAAATCGCGCTTCAAATTACCCAAAGCCTCAATGCCCTGGATGCAGCCCGAAATGGCTGGCGCAGTGCACAAAATGGCCAATATTCCGCCGAAGTGGCCTATAAAATTATTGCCAATAAATACAAAGCCAACCAGGTACTGCTGCTCGAACTGCTCGATGCCCAGAACCGCGTAACCACCAGCAAGTTGCAAGTGTTGCTCGCCTGGAACGATGTACTCATCAAGGAAGCCGAACTACGCAAGGCTGCCGGGCTATAAAACCATTGACTAAAAACGATCCTCCTCATTAACATCCCATTCGGATGTCTTTCTACAAAAAAATAGCATGAAACACATCAGCATTCGAACCCTCGCTCCCTTATCGCTTGTTGCTTTTGCTTTGGTTGGACTCGCCTACCTCTTAGGTTGCGGAAATGCCGCCCCGGCCAAAAAAGCAGAAACCACCAACACCGTGGCAGGCCTGATTCCGGTTAAAACCGCGCCCGTACAACAAAAAAACATCGCCCTGCCGATTCACAGCAGCGGTTTTTTAAATACTTCGGCTGAACAACGCCTTTCCTTCAAAATTGGAGGCATTATTCGCAAAATTTATGTGGATGAAGGCGATGTAGTGCGCGCCGGACAATTATTGGCGGTACTCGACAAAACCGAAATTGATGCCCAGGTACGGCAGGCACAGGAAGGTTTGACTAAATCGGAGCGCGACCTGGCACGGGTAGAATCGCTGTACCGCGACAGCAGCGCGACGCTCGAATTGGTTCAAAATGCCACCACCGGCCGCGATGTGGCCAAAGAATCGGCCCGCATTGCCACGTTTAACCAGCAATATGCCGAAATACGCGCTACCCGCAGCGGAAAAATCATTAAAAAATTCATCAATGAAGGGGAAATTACCGGCCCCGGTACCCCGGCTTTCATGTTGTTTGAAACAGGCAATGATGATTGGGTCGTAAAAATTAATACCAGCGACCGTGACTGGGCGCGCATCAACCTGGGTATGCCCGCCAGCGTGCGCATGGATGCCTATCCCGACCAGGTTTTCATCGGAAAAGTTACCGATTTAGCACCCGCTGCCGATCCAAGCAGTGGATTGTACCCGATCGAAATCCGCATCAAACCCCAAGGAAAACGATTCGCCCCCGGCCTGTTTGCAGAAGTGGATTTGAGCCCATCCCAAACCCGTTCATACACCCTCGTACCGATGGAGGCCATTATTGAAGGCGATGGTAAATCGGCTTTTGTTTATGCCTTACAACCCGACGGTGCCAGCGTGCGCAAAATTCCCGTACAAATTGCCTTCATTGATGGTCAGCAAGTGATGATCGGTGGCGGATTGGAAGGTGTCACCGAAGTAATTACCAGCGGCGCGCCCTACCTGACCGAAAAGTCGAAAGTTGTAAAACAATAGTTCCCTTTTACCCTTCATTCTTTTTTCATGCGTATCACAGAATTTTCCGTCAAAAATAGCCAATTTACCTTTATTATCTTTTTGGCCGTCATGGCATTAGGTATTGGCTCACTTTTTAATATGCCCCGGGCAGAAGACCCCAAATTTGAGGCCCCAGGTTATTCTATTATTATGGTTTGGCCAGGCGCCGGCCCCGCCGAAGTAGAGGATAAAATTACCGATAAGGTAGAATCCAAACTGGGCGAACTCGAAAACATCGACCGGATGACCTCCTTTTCGGCCAACGGGGTGATGGTGCTTACCCTCGAATTTAAACACGGCAACGACCCCGAAAAAAAGTATGAAGAGGTGGTCCGCGAAATCAATTCCTTGCGCCCGGAATTACCGCAAGACCTGTACCGGACCCAAATTCAGAAGTTTTCTTCGTCGGATGTAGCCATTATGCAAGTGGCACTGATTTCTGAAAATGCCTCCTGGGAGCAATTGCGGGAGGAAGCGGAAGACTTAGAGGAGTCTTTTGAAAAACTCGATGGCATTAAAGGCGCTGAAACCTGGGGTTTTCCAAAAAAAGAGGTGCGCGTGAGCCTGAACTTGCCCAAAATGGCTGCCGAAAAGATACCGGTTGAGCGGGTCATCGGCGCCCTGCAAGGGGAAAACGTAGCGATTCCGGGCGGTTCCGTGAATGTAGGTGAACGTCAGTTTTTTGTAGAAACCAGTGGCGACTATGAAAATTTAGAAGAAATTCGCAATACCATTGTGTTTGCGAATGGCGGAAAAATTGTATATGTAAAAGATTTAGCACAAGTAGAATTTGCCTATGAAGAGCCACGTCATTACACCCAGTTCAATGGCACCCGCTGCGTGTTTGTTACGGCTAAAATGAAAAACGGCCAAAACATCACAGAAGTTGGGAAAGGGGTAAATGCAGCGATTGATGCCTTTAAAGCCGATTTACCGAATAACATCGACTTTAAAAAAGTGTTTGACCAGGAAGATTCGGTGCAAAAGCGCTTGGGCCGTTTTGTGAAAGACTTTAGTATTGCCATTTTGTTGGTGTTGCTTACCCTGTTGCCTTTGGGCTGGCGCGCCTCCATCGTAGTGATGATTTCTATCCCACTTTCGATTGCGATTGGTTTGTTTGCGCTCGATCAGTTGGGATATTCCTTAAATCAGTTGAGCATTGTGGGCTTGATCATCGCACTGGGTATTTTGGTGGACGACAGTATTGTGGTGGTTGAAAACATTGAGCGTTGGCTGCGCGAGGGGTATAACCGGAAGGATGCGGCAATTTTGGCAACCAAACAGATTGGCCTGGCTGTTTTGGGCTGTACCGCTACCCTACTGTTGGCTTTTTTACCTTTATTATATTTGCCGGAAGCCTCGGGCGATTTTATCCGCAGTTTGCCGATGGCCGTGGTTTGTACCGTTTTGGCCTCTTTATTTGTGTCGCTCACCATCGTGCCCTTTTTGGGAAGCCGGGTGTTGGCCGAACATGAAAATCCGGAAGGCAATATGTTTTTGCGCGGTATGAAATGGGGGATTTCCAAATCGTATGCGCCTTTATTGAACCGCGCCCTAAAATACCCACGCTGGACCATGGTGATTTCGGGCCTCATCTTCTTTGGGGTGCTGAGTTTGGCTGGACGAGCAGGTTTTGCGTTGTTCCCCGCCAGTGAGCGCCCGATGTTTTATATTGATGTAGAAACAGCACCGGGCACCAATATAGAAGAAACTTTAAAAGTCACCCAAATGGTGGATAGTGTGTTGGCAACCTATATGGAACCCAATGTACTCAAATACCCCGGGCATGGCGCGCCGCCTAAGGTAATTTCGTACGCCTCCAACACGGGCCGTGGCAATCCGCGTATCTATTATAACGTGATTCCACGCAACGAAAGCCCTAATTTCGGACAGGTATTCGTGCAATTGCAGGAAGAAACCCCGCCGCCCGTAAAACTGCAATTGATTGATGAACTGCGTGAAAAATTCAAACTGGTAGCCGGGGCAACCATCAACGTCAAGAATTTTGAACAAGGCCCGCCGATCGAAGCCCCTATTTCCTTGCGCATTAAAGGTGATAACCTCGATACCCTGCGTGCCGTAGCCGCCAAAGTAGAAACAATGTTGGATGGCGTTGAGGGCACCATTTATGTTGACAATCCGATTTCGTCGATCAAAACCGACTTGCAAATCAACATCAACAAAGACAAAGCCACCAGCATGGGTGTTCCCGTGGTGGAAATTGATAAAATGGTGCGTTTGGCATTAGCAGGCTATAATGTGGGTGCATTTACCAACAAAGATGGAGACGCCTATAATATCACGGTAACGTTACCGCATGGCAAAACCTTTGCGGATTTGAAAATCCTCGACAATTTGTATGTCAATAGTTTAAATGGCGGTTCAGTGCCGCTGAATCAGGTGGCTGAATTGGTATTCAAACGTTCGCCCAACACCATTACCCATTACAACAAAGACCGTTTTACACGGGTAAGCGCCTTTGTGAAAAGCGGGTATTTGGCCAGCAATTTGAACGCACAAATTGCCACCGACCTCAAAAAAATTGATTTCCCGAAAGGATACGGATACACCATTGCGGGCGAGGTAGAAAGTAGTCAACGCTCTTTTGGCGGGATGGGCACCATTATTCTGATCACAGTCTTTGGGCTTTTGGCGGTCTTATTGCTCGAATTTGGCACTTTCAGGAGCACCTTTGTGGTATTATCGGTTATTCCATTGGGTATAATTGGCGCGATCTTGATGTTGTTGGTCACGGGTTATCCATTTTCCTTCACGGCCGTGGTCGGCTTGATTGCGCTGATGGGGATTGAGGTCAAAAACTCCATTTTGTTGGTCGATTTTACCAACCAATTGCGGGAAGAAGGACGCGGGTTAGACGAGGCAATTCAGGAAGCCGGCGAGATCCGTTTTGTACCGATTTTATTGACTTCGCTCACAGCCATTGGCGGTTTGATTCCCCTGGCCATTGAAGAGAATCCTTTGTATTCACCGCTTTCGTATGTATTGATTGGCGGTTTGATCTCCTCTACCCTCTTGTCGCGGATTGTTACGCCGGTGTTGTATAAACTGCTGGCACCGAAAATTGAGGTAAAAACCCCTGAAAATGGGGAAGGAATACCAAGCTCAGAAACCACTACTGCTTAAAAACTTACACCACAGATTACTCAGATTAACACAAATTTTTTTTAATCCGTGTTAATCGGAGTAATCTGTGTTAATCCGAGTAATCTGTGGTAAACCTAATCTGTGTTAATCCGTGTAATCCGTGGTAAATCAAATCTGTGGTAAACCCGCTACACAGGAACCGATTCAAAAACATAATCCCGCAAATACAGAAAGGACTCCGTTAAATGTCCATCTTCGGCAATCATACCGCGCTGAATCACTGCGCTCTCGGTGCCTTTAAGCAATTCTGGTAAAATATTATCCATCAATTGTTTACCAAAAAAGTCGGACGCATCGCGGGGCAGTTCAGAGGGCAAATTATCAATAGCCATTACATCTATCGCCTCTTTTTGAAACGCCCTGGTTTCCTGTCCCGTATTTGGATCAAAACCATATACCGGATCGGCAATCGTACTTGGGCGCAAGGTACAAGGCACCGAAGCATCGGGGGCAATGTCACAACTAACATCTGCGATTACCTGCAAGGCAAAATCAGCTTGGCGCATTTCCGATTGGGTAAAAAACTTGGGCGCGCTGGGATCGTAAAAAATGCCATTGATAAATATATCGGCACTGCGATAAAACGGGGCGAAAGTGCTGACGTATTCTGCGCCATTTTTGTAATAATGCGCTTTGTCAAAAACCCGAATACCCGCGTGGTGTTGCACATAATCGTGCGCAAAAAGTTGGGTAAACACCGGTTTATCATACGTTTTATGTAAAAAATCGCGGGGCGACACCTGGTGAATATCCATATCATGCAGGTTGCGCATCGCACCGGCGGCTACCCGGCCGCTACCGGTGAGTACAATGCGCAGGGGCGGCCAAGCGGTTGTCGGATACGCCTTTTTCACTTCGGCATAGTCGTGCGCAGCGTACATACGCGGGAGGGTGTACGCGCCGGTGCGCTGCCCATACGCCCAGATGCCATTGTGCGCGCCCACCACGCCAGCATAAAAACCGAAAGCAATCAGTCGGTCGCCGCGTTCGTCAGTGAGCACTTCATAATCGATGAGGCGGATCTTTTTTTCGAGTACCGTTTGCAACAGATGCCGGTTGTAGGCCTGTTTTTTGATGGTATGCGAGAAAAACAGGTAGGTTTTGTTGGGAATGAGGTGTGCATCTGGCACTTCTTTCACCCCGAGCAATACATCACAATCGCTCAAATCTTCTTGGAGGGCGATGCCGAGTTGGGTGTATTCTGCATCTTTAAACGCGCGGACGGGCGAAGGCTCCACGACCACTTGAACGGGCCATAGCGCTTGCACACTGGCGCATTGTGCGGGCGTCAGGGGCGCTCGTGCATCGGATGGTTGCTTACGCTCCCGGATGATGCCGATTTTTAACATAATTATGAATTTTAATGGTTGGGCAACTGGGGCAAAGGTAGGTCATTTTGGCCGAGGTTGGAAGGATGGGCGAGGTCAATTTGCCTTAACAAAACATTGACCTTCAAATTTGGAACCAAACTAAGTAAAAAATGGTTTATCTTTGCGGATTCATGTGGAAGCCAGGGTGGTAGAAACATGAAAATTAACATGGGGCTGTCTGGTATCGACGGGAAAGTGCAGTTGATTTGTAAGCATGCCAGAGCATGGGCGGTTACTCTGTAAAAAACAACGTTCGACAATTGACTGGCAACACTCAGTATGCCATGGCTGCCTAGTTCTAAAGAATTAGAAAGCCTTTGCGCCGCGTGAGGGCAACGCCAAGCGTCCCCCTCTTCGTTTTGATGCCTGCTATATAAGCCGCCGCGTATCATCAAAAAAGTAGGATTGCCCAAAGAGATGCCTCGATCGGCGGGTGAAACACAGAGGATAAGGTGCGGATGTGTCTGTTGCTGAACCAACCCGTTCTCGAAAAACCAATCAGTAAATAAGCATGTAGAAGGCGTTTTGACGCTTTGTCCGGACGCGGGTTCGAATCCCGCCAGCTCCACCCAAATTTGTTGTTTCGGGTTAGTTTAGATCAGGCTTTTTTCTTTGACTTTTGTGGTTGAATGGGAAAAGGTTGGCTGGGCTAACCCGAATTGCGTTTATGTGGGCGAGGGAGATTACCGAATATTTTGTGGTATTGTATAGAAAGATTTCATTTGGTAACGGGTTTGGGGAAGCCAACTTTTTACTGATGCGACAGTTTTTCTCTTCTTTCCAATTCCCGACGCAGTGCGTTGGGAATTGGAAAGAAGAGAAAATTTATAAAACATTTTGTGGTATTAAATAATCAGGTTATTTTTGCAGAGAAGTTATAAAACAAATACAATACCCTCATTATAAACTTATTATAAAAGTATGGGAGCCGATTTAAAGGAATCAAAAACTCGCCAACCTAAGCCTGAGACTAAAAAAACTTTACTTTTTGTTTGGGCAGGCGTTTTGATACTGATTATTTGCGCATTGAAATGGAGCGACGTAATTGAATATTTTAATGGCGAACCCCGCCTTTCCACCAAACATCAAAATCAGTTGCAAAAGAAACTGGATGAATTGGACGAAGCAGAACAATACGCCTTGGTGGCAATATCAAACGGTTGGTATCCATGTCTTCACGGTGGGCGATCTTTATATTATTTAAAAGCGAATGAAGTTTGGAAATATGGAGTTACCACTAAGGGCGAACGGGGACGATATACTTCTGAGTTTTTGCAGGATAACGAGGTATTATACATTATTCAATTCAAGGGCAGCTTGTCCGAATGTTTACAGGAAGAACAGCGTAAACTTTTTTCTTATCCTATATTACCCGAAAATCTTTCAAGGCTAGAAGTTGACCGGCTTTTACGACCACCATACAACCCGGTTTTAAAATAATATTTGCAACTTTTCAATCCTGATACTAACTTTGACAAAAAATTCAACCCGTGAAAGTTGTAAAAATTGTAGAACAAGCAATTGCAGATAAGGTAGATACACAATACGTTGCTGCACAATTCTCTCATTTACCTAATGTGGGTATTACCTTTTTGTGTACCCAAGACGAAAATGATCAAGATGAAGACGAGTGGGTAGACGAAAAAGGAAGGCACCAATTTATCATTCGTTTACCTTATAACTTGGTGCAACATTCGGCAGATATACGTGCGTTCATGGTGGCGATGGTAAAAGCGCGGTTAGGAGAGGTAGCCTAAATTGGAAACCTCAAAACTTCCAATGATACCCCACCCGAACTACCTGTGTCTCATAATAATCCGTGCTTTCCAATTTAAAATTTGATCCTTGTATGGTTTTTCTGATTTGCATGGTATTCAGCAAATCGGTCGCATTGAACACCAATTCCCCTCGGCCTTGCTGGACGATTTTTTTCACCCCTGTATCCAGCGCGTACCGGCTGCCGATACGCCCTTGCGGGATCAGGTCGGGAGCAAGCCATATACTGGAAATTTGCGCCTCCCAGTTTTTTGCCATTTTCACAGTAGCGATCAATTTGAAATTTCCAGACACAAGTTGCTGTTTTTCAGCCGAATAAGTTGTCGGAACGGGATAGCGATTGACGACCGTAAATGCCGCAATCGAATTCTGATAAATGTTCGCGTTGGCCGTCAGTGAAAACCAACTATTTATTTTTTGCTGCAAAACTACCTCAGCGCCTGTATTCCAGCTACGTCCGGCGTTTTGAAAAACATGGTAGAGCAATACACTACCAGGTGCCTGGGTTGCAATGCGCGTAATGGTGCCGTCAATGATGCGATGGTAGATCGCCGTGAACAAACTGCCCTGCTTAAATACACTTTTGAAACCCAATTCGGCGGACATGGTAAACTGCGGCTGCAGCGCCGGATTACCGACTTTTATGAGTTCCGGCTCGTCGTATTTTGGGAAAATGCGGATGTCCACTTCATTCGGACGATCAACCCGGCGGTTGAAAAAGAGGGAGATTTTGTTGCGCTCGTTGAGTTTGTACGCTGCACGCAGGTTGGGGAAAGGTTGGAAATAGCGATAACCGTCACTTTTGTAGGTGTTGTGATCGGGATTCACTTGGTAGTCTACCTCTACATATTCAACCCGCAAGCCACCCTCCATTTCAATTTTTTCATTTTCAAAAACATAATTTGAATACAGTGCCGGGATTTTTTCGTTATAATTTGCCCAACCACCCGCACCCGCGTCAATCGGAGAATTTTGCCCTGGAAAGAACTGCATGTTTACCGGAATGGAGCGAAACCGACCCTTAAATCCTGCTTCGACACGGCCATGTCGGAGCGGTTTCGAGTAATCGATGTTAAAATCCCAGACGTATTCGTCAGAAAGTAGTTTAAAAGCGTCTTTCCCGATAAAATCAGGCAGTGTATTGGTAAAAAAATACTGCTCATCCTCCCGGTGAAAGGAGTAGTTTCCTGTAAAAATTAAAGTGTGACCCGGTTGGCGAAACTTATGCGTAAAAACCGTGGTTCCAAATGCGGTGTATTTCACTTCATCTTCCAAAAACTGCCAAAGACGGTAGCGGTTTTGTGCTTCCGGGCTATCTAGAAAGTAAGGTTCGTCTCCGTTGTCCAGAATTTTTTCGCGGTTAAATAGCCCTGAAACGGTCAGGGTGTTCCGGTCATCAAAGGCATGGTCGAGCCCTATTTTACCGGTGGCATAATCCGTTCTTCGGTTTCGTTTTACCTGCTGGAAAATAACAGTGCCATCCTCATACGTGCGCGTCGAAAACTCGTTTTTGTTCAAGGTTGGGGCATAAAGCCAGTCGCCTTGAAAAAAAATATTGGTTTCTTTTTTTCGATAATTAATTGAAATTGAAGGATTTAATTTAGGCGTCGCCTGAAACTGCGGTCGTATGGTTGGCAGGTTTTCCCGCTTTTCCCAGAGTGCGCCAGCCCCGGCCATCATACCGACTTTGCCATTGAAGCCCTGTTGCGCTTGTTTTTTGAAAACGATGTTTATGATGCCCGCACTGGCATTGGCATCGTATTTGGCGGAAGGGTTGTTGATGATTTCGATGCGTTCAATGGCAGAGGCTGGCAGGTTTTCCAAACCCTTTTGGGATCCATAACCTGTAAGTGCGGTTTGTTTACCGTCTATCAGGACGGCAATTTTGTCGCTGCCCCGCAATTGGATTTTGCCATCTTCACGGAGGGTAACACCCGGCAAATTGGTCATCGCCTGCAACACCGAGCCGCCCGATTGGCTGATGTTGTCGCTTACGGTGTAGTTTTTTTTGTCCATTTTATTGGAAACCTCGTCAGCTTTTGCGGAAACAATTACTTCGTCCAAAGCCTTTGCATCTTCCTGCATTTGCAATACATCCACATCCAAAAATGTGCTTAGTTCGCCAATTACGATCCGTTTTCGCAGGAGTTGGTAACCCACATAAGAGGCTTCAAGGCGGTAATTCCCTTTTTTCAAACCTGATAATGTGAAAGAACCTGCTTCGTCGGTCAAGGTCCCGGCGACGAATACGCTGTCTTTTTCGGTTTTCAAAACGATGCTTAAAAAGGCAAACGGGGCTTTGCTTTGAACGTCTTGTACCTTGCCGGAAAGGGTGATGCCATTACCCGAAGGAAGTTGGGCGATCGCATGTGTCGTAAAAAACAACATAAGAAAAAGCGGGGCAAGCGATTTTTGCATGGACATACCTTGAGTATTTCCCGCAAAAATACGATTTTAATTTTGGAGGCATTTGGGAGGCTGGCTTTGTATGGTAACCAGGACTTATCATGCACCTGCAAAGTCTCTTTGAAAATAAAAAACAAAAAACACCATCTAGCCAGCACCAAACCTAACCTAAAACCCTATATTTGCAATTAAATTCCATTTTCAAGGTTTTAAACTCAAAAATATGGTGCTCGAATTCGCAATAACCAACTTTAGATCCATAAAAAACAGACAGGTACTTGACTTCCGAACCTCAACAAGTACTCAAAAGAAAGAACTTCCAGAAAATGTGACCAATTTTCCTCAAAAGCAATATGCTGGAAACTTCATAAAAACCGGGATTGTATATGGCGCCAATGCTGCTGGTAAAAGTAATTTTTTAAAAGCTTTTCAGGCTTTAGAAGAACTCGTCGTTAATTCAGATAAACTAAAGTTGGACAAGCCCATTCCTGCGTACGACCCTTTTTTACTAGATCCTACCAGTCGTTTGCAACCAACCACCTTTGAAATTGAATTCGTAGCGAAGGACAAAAAGCGTTACTGGTATGAATTATCCATCGAAAAATTTCGGGTGGTAAAGGAAGAACTTTGTGTTTACCCAGAAAACCGCATAAGTGCTAGAAAAGCCATTTTATTTTCCAGAACAGTTGAGACACCTTTGTTTTTTGGAGAATTTTATCAAGGAAAAAAGGACTTTACCTTAAATGAAAACCAATTGTTACTCTCTCAGGCTGGATTAAATGCCATTCCAACTTTGTCCGAACCCTATCGTTTTTTCTCAAAGTTTCTTTCCAATGCACCGGCGCATAGCGCAAACTTTGATGAAAGGATGCTCACTTACACGGAAAATTTGCTTTCTAATGATTTAGAGCATGAATCCTTCAATAAAGCGATAAACTCTTTGATCCGAGCAGCAGATACCGGCATAAGCAGGTTATTTTCGCAGGAAATTGAAGGCGGGCAAATCAAATTACCCGAGGAAATGGGCGAAAAGGAGCGTCAAAGAATTATAGACAGGTTTAAACGACGCATTAAAACGGCACATCCAGTTTTTGAAAACGGATTAGAGGTTGGTGAAGAAATATTTGATTTGAGTAGAGAATCCACTGGAACAATGAAACTGGTGGGTTTAGCAACATTTGTAGTGGAGGCACTTAGAAACGGTTCAGTTATTATTGTAGATGAATTGGATAAAAATTTGCATCCATTGCTTACCCGTATGATTATTCGCTTGTTCCAAAGTGCTGAATTTAATAGTAACAATGCACAACTCATATTTTCAACCCATGATATCAGCTTGATTGACAAAGATTTATTTCGACTTGATCAAATTTTCATTGCGGATAAGGACATGGAGGGAATTTCGAGCATCTCACGATTATCTGATTTTAAAGGCATTACAAAAGTAAAGGCCTTACAAAAATGGTACACTTTGGGTATGTTCAAAGGGATCCCAGCAATTAATGACTATGAAATTGATATTTTAGCCGATCAAGCAATTGTATGAAAAACATCGGTCCATATATCAAAATCGTGTGTGAAGGAGGGAAAACAGAACCCAACTATTTTAACGGCTGGTTAAGGTCGAAAGGGTTCAAATTACCAAACCCAGCATTTAAAGCGAAAGACCATTCGCCAAAAGGGGTAGCCAAAGAAGCTAAAAATCTGTATAAAGAAGCGCTTACTTTGAAGATTCCGCCTGATCAAATTCACATTTGGGCTGTTTTTGATTGCGATGGTCATGCCGGAATACCTGAAGCGTTTGATTTACTTAAACCGTTTCCGATTAAAATCGCTTTTTCTAATGTTTGTTTCGAATTTTGGATATTACTCCATTTTCAACGAACCAGCCGCCAATTTCAAAATTGTGATGCATTAGTCAACTTTATCCAAAATGAACATGATCCCAATTATGCAAAATCCAATGATCATTTTTATCGGTTAAAAGATAAAATTCCCACTGCAATTGAAAATGCTAAATGGTTAAATGAAACTTATTGGCAATCTGACAATCGCCCTGCTTGGGAACGCAACCCATATACCGATGTGTACCAAATTTTACTATCTTTGGGATAAGCCCCCTACAGCCAATACCTAAATCGCTATCAAATTATCTTAAGCAGTACAACTTATCAGAATCCCCCCGTGTTTATTTTACGGAATGCGCAAATGTTATCGCCCTTCTCTACCCAACTACAGCCAGATTAAGGTTAATTTTGCGCCCGACATACCCCACCCTATCACATTGGCGCATTCAAATACACACACAAAATGAAAATAGGATTCATCGGACTCGGAAAAATGGGCTTTAACATGGTCCACCGCTTGTTAGACCACCAACATGAAGTGGTGGTTTGGGACCGCTCGGCAGAAGCGATCGAGGAAATTGAAAAATTGGGCGCAGTAGGCGCAACCGATTTGCAGGATCTGGTAGAAAAACTACCCGCCCGCAAAATTGTATGGCTCATGGTACCTGCCGGCAAACCGGTGGATGAAAACCTGGACGCCCTGCTCGCTATTCTGAACAAAGGCGATATTATTATCGACGGCGGCAACTCTTTCTGGCGCGAAACCCAACAACGTGCCGAAAAAGCAGCCCTAAAAGGCGTCGATTTTGTCGATTGTGGCACCAGCGGCGGTGTTTGGGGCCTCAAAAACGGCTATTGCCTCATGTACGGGGGCGCGCAGGAAGCCACTGCGTACATGGAACCGATTTTTAAGTCTTTAGCCCCCGAAAACGGTTATGTGTATTGCGGCCCTTCCGGCACTGGACATATGGTAAAAATGGTACACAATGGCATCGAGTACGGCATGATGCAAGCCTACGCGGAAGGGTTCGAAATTCTGCAAAAATCGCCATACGACCTTGATTTAACTAAAATTGCCGATGCCTGGCAGTACGGCAGTGTGGTGCGCTCCTGGTTGCTCGAACTATCGGTAAATGCACTGAAAGAAGACCCCAAATTAGAATCCATCAAGGATTATGTGTCGGATAGCGGCGAAGGACGCTGGACGATTCAAACGGCCATCGACTTTGACGTCCCTGCCCACGTAATTACCGCCTCTTTATACACCCGCTTCCAATCGCGGCAGGATGAATCGTTTGCCATGAAAATGGTGGCGGCTTTGCGCAATCAGTTTGGCGGGCATGCGGTAAAAACCAAAGACTAAACCCCACCATGATTCAGAACGATCACCACATATACGTCATCTTTGGCGCTTCAGGCGATTTGAACAAACGAAAATTAGTACCAGCACTTTACGCCTTGTTTGTCCAAAATCTGTTGCCCGAAAAATTTGTATTCCTGGGCGTGTCCCGCACAGTGTATTCAGATGCTGACTACCGGGTGGCCATGAAAGCGGCGATCCACGAATTTAAAGAAATTGAAGACGCATCCCGGGTAGATGAATTTGTTGAAAAAATCCACTACATCCCGCTTCAAATTGACGATGCCGCTGCCTATATACCTTTTAAAAAGCAGTTGGAAGATTTACGCACTGCTAAGGGTATCGGCGGCAATACGGTATTTTATTTGTCTACTCCGCCCAGTACTTATGGCGTTATTCCCAAGCACCTGGCATCGGTTGGACTAAACACCCAGGACGATGGCTGGAAACGGTTGATCATTGAAAAACCATTTGGCTATGACCTTCAATCAGCGCTTGACCTGAAAGAAATTTTGCTAAAAGACTGGAAGGAAGAGCAATTATTTCGAATCGACCATTATTTGGGCAAAGAAACCGTACAAAATTTGCTGGTTACTCGATTTTCCAACGGCATTTTCGAACCGCTTTGGAATCGCAACTATGTACACCATGTAGAAATCACGGCTGCCGAAAGTCTGGGCGTAGAAAAACGCGGGGGGTATTACGAAACTTCGGGCGCCTTGCGCGACATGGTCCAAAATCACCTGTTGCAAGTCGCAGCCATTACAGCCATGGAATCGCCCTCTTCACTGGAGCCGATCGCTATTCGCAATGAAGTATTAAAGGTATTTCAATCGTTACGGCCAATCTTGCCAGAAGACGTAAAAACCCATGCCATTCGGGGGCAGTATGTTGGTTCAAAGATCAAACAGGAGAAAATTGTGGGTTACCGGGAAGAACCCGAGGTAGATCCCAATTCTATGGTGGAAACCTACGCTGCTTTGAAATTTTATATCGACAACTGGCGCTGGGGTGGCGTGCCGTTTTATATCCGGACTGGTAAGCGCTTGCCAACGCGTGTGACCGAGGTGGTGGTGCATTTCAAACCTACGCCCCATATCCTGTTTGCCCATAGCGCAGAAGCCCATACTTGCAACCAGTTGGTGATTAGAATACAGCCTGATGAGGGAATTTTGTTTAAATTTGGCATGAAAACACCCGGTGCAGGCTTTGAAGTACAGCAAGTAAATATGGATTTCCATTATTCCGACCTTACCAACCAACGTATTCCCTCGGCATACGAACGCCTGATTTATGATTCCATCAAAGGCGACTCGACCCTTTTTGCCCGCAGCGAAGAAGTGGTAGCGGCTTGGACGTTTTTATCGCCCGTGCTCGATGCCTGGAAAAACGACAAAACAGTGCCTTTACATGGTTATCCGGCAGGCACCTGGGGACCCGAAATGGCCGATGAACTCATTGAAGAGAAAGACATGACCTGGCGTTATCCTTGTAAAAATTTGGCCGATGATGGCCTTTACTGCGAACTTTAAGCATGAATAAAACAATAGAAATTTTTAAAAATACGGATGAATTATCTGATTTTTTTGGACAATTCATCATCACCGGGATGCAAAACATGCCAGAAGGCCGGCTTTATTCCCTGGCTTTATCGGGTGGTTCTACGCCAAAAGCCGTTTTTGCTTATTTAGCCGCCAATTTCCAGGATCAAATAAACTGGGGAAAACTGTGCATTTTTTGGAGCGATGAACGCTGCGTTCCCCCGGAATCGGCCGAGAGCAATTACCGAATGGCCAAGGAAAGTTTGCTGGATCATGTGCCCATTCCAGCAAGTCAAATTTTCCGCATGATGGGTGAAAATGATCCCACCGCAGAAGCCGAGCGGTATGAAAAGGTATTGCAGGAGCATATTCCAGCATCCGGTATTTTGCCCGCTTTTGATCTATTGATGCTTGGATTGGGCGATGATGGACATACTGCATCCATATTTCCGGACAATTTGGCCCCTTTTCAGAGTAAAATGGGCATAGCAGTGGCAGTACATCCCCAAACGAAGCAACAGCGCATTACCCTTACCGGTACCCTCATCAACAACGCCCATCAGGTAGTCATCCTGGCAACTGGTGCGGGTAAAGCAGAAAAAGTGTCTACGATCCTGGAACAAAAAACCGATTGGGATAAGTTGCCAGCGGGCTTAGTTCAACCAACCCAGGGCCAATTGTTCTGGTTGCTGGATGAGGCTGCCGCAT
>Ga0247832_1000357_pt1 | contig 94691 bp, 85 predicted proteins | sample LaCruzMarch2015__10_FD_192407 | JGI IMG/M metagenome (GOLD analysis project Ga0247832, IMG submission 192407) | Freshwater microbial communities from meromictic Lake La Cruz, Castile-La Mancha, Spain - LaCruzMarch2015_4m | ecosystem: Environmental > Aquatic > Freshwater > Lake | place: Spain... | reverse complement strand
CAAACAGCACAGCTTTCCTTGTTTAATACAATTTGAATCTGAAAACGAAAACCACAAGAAAAATGCCCTCTATTTAACCCTATCAATGATGGCCGGGCGTATGCTAATTTTTGTTGGACAGTAGTGGTGGATTATATTTGATTCGTATGTTGTTTTTAATTCCTGTCAAGTATGGATCAATTGACATATCTTTGTTTGCACACAATCCCCAACTTCATGGTTTTACTACTTCAGTTGCTGGTTTGCCTGAACACTGGTTATACAAATCATGTTGATCCGAAATCTGAAAAAGGACAAACCAATGCTGTTCAATTGCTATACAATGAGTTTAACTTGAAAGGCGTTATCGATTTCAAACTATTTCAACAAGCTGTTTCGGGTTTTTACAAATACACATGCAAAAAGCAAATTCTGGCCATTGCAGATTACTCCAGACCGTCTGACGAAAAGCGGTTTTTTATTCTTGACCTCAAAAACAAGAAGCTTCTGCTTTCAACTTGGGTGGCACACGGCAAAAATTCAGGGCTGCGAACCACAGAGACATTTTCCAACAAACCTGAATCTTACCAAAGTTGTCCAGGCTTTTTTAAAATAGGCAAACCCATTGTGAGCCCGAAACATGGAGATGCTTTGTTGCTATATGGGCTGCAAAAAGGCATCAACGACAATGCTTTAAAACGTGAAATCATTATCCATGCTGCTGATTACGTAGGTGAAGATTTCATAGCAAAATATGGCCGCTGTGGCCGCAGTCATGGCTGTCCGGCTTTACCCAAAGAGGTAATTGATGAAATTTTACCGGTTCTCGCTGAAGGCAGTCTATTATATATTCACCCTAGTAAATAATTTTTTCAATGTTTTTCAAATGGCCTTTTACAGCCTGCTTTTTTGCCTTGGCTGCACTTTTTATTGTATCTTGTGCTGATACTGATAAGAAAACTGCAGAAGAACCCGACAAATCTGGAAAAAGGATTTTCTCCATTTTTTCAACCAAAAACTACTCAGAATTTACCATCGACTCCAACGTAGTAAAAGAGTTTATTGCAAGCGATAGCTTATTTAAATGCATTCAATCGCAGATTATTCCATTTTACTCCAACAGAGACTTTCAGTTTGCCTGGTTTAGCGAAGGTAGCTTAGGCCCTTTTGCGAGCAGTTTTCATAGCATGGTGCACAATTACCTGGAAGATTATGGCGATAGTTCTGTTTTCGACCCAAAACTGGATAGTCTGATTCTGGAGGCTGAAGAGCAAGGAAGAAAATTCACCAAAAACAAAAGCCAAACGCTTGAGTTGGAATTGAGGCTGACTGCTACGTTTTTTCTGTATGCCAGGCATGAATTTGAGGGGAAAATCGAAAATCCAGAAAAACTAAAATGGTTCATACCAAGAAAGAAAAAGAACCTACCCGCTTTGTTGGATTCTATGTTGACTGAAACCGGTTTCCTAAAAAATATTGAGCCTGTTAATGTCTACTACCTGGGTTTGAAGCAAAGTCTACGAATTTACCGACAAATTGAAAAATCGAATGCATGGCCTCAGAACATTCCTGTTCCAAAATCAAAGTTGCAAATCGGAGTAAGTGACTCAGCCTTGCCCGCTTTAAAACTTGCTTTGTTTTTGGTGGGCGATCTGGCTGAAGCCGACAGCAGCGTCGAATTTACATTGGCCACCAAGATAGGGTTAGAATCATTTCAGAACAGAATGGGCATTGTGGCAAGTGGCAAACCAGATGCAAATACAATGAAAGAACTGCAAGTACCCATTCAAACCAGAATCAGGCAAATGATGGTGAATCTGGAAAGGCTGAGGTGGCTTCCCGATAAAGTTTCGGGTAACTTCCTGTTGGTCAACATTCCGGAATTCAAATTACATGTGTTTGAAGATGGGAAACCGGCCTGGGATTGCAACGTGGTTGTAGGAAAAGAAGCAGGTAAAACACAGGTTTTTAAAGGAAATCTTTCCATGATTGTGTTAAATCCTTCCTGGGGAGTTCCTGCCGGCATTGTAAAAAACGAAGTGCTCCCCGGCATAAAAAAGAATATTTCCTACCTCAAAAAACACGAAATGGATGTTTATGAAGGCAACACGAAAATAAATCCTCGCCGTGTGAACTGGAACAAATACACGGACAGAATACCTTATACCATCAGGCAAAGAGCAGGCAAAAACAATCCGTTGGGCCAATACAAATTCCACCTTTCAAACTCTTTCCTCATTTATCTTCACGATTCAAATCAGCCTTATTTGTTCAGCGAAAATAGGCGAGCATTCAGCCATGGTTGCATCCGGGTGGAAAAAGCCAGGAAACTTGCTGAGTATTTGCTTCGAAACGAAAAAGCCTGGACCTCTGCCCGAATCGACAAATTCTTGAAAACCAAAACGGACTATGGTGTTCCGGTCGAACCTCATATTCCAGTTTATCTGGTGTACCTCACTTCATGGGCTAATGAAAAAGGACAGGTTCAGTTTAGAAAGGACATATATGGTCGGGACGACATGCTTGAAAAAGCAATATTCGAGTAAGGGACAAAAAGCCTTAGTGTAGCAAAACTGCTGTGCTTTGCACACAAGCTTTACCTAGTAGGAGGTATTGACTAAGTCAATAAATTGAGATACAATCAGTTGCGTCTCCTTCTGTCGCTCGAACATGCCCATGTGTCCAACATTCGACATAATGTGCACCACGGCATTTGCCGGTAATGAAAACTGGTGAAAACCGGTTTGAAAATTAAGAGCAATATCGTTTTTACCAGAAATAAACAACACAGGCTGAGCCATTTTCTCCAACACTTTGCTGCGGTCTTTCCTATCACGCATGGCTCTGATAGACTCGATGATGGTGGATTTGGCCGTTTTTTTGGCCATGTCGATCAACCAATTGATGGTTTCTTTTTCTTCGAATCGCTTACCTTCTGAAAATAATGGCGGAATAAACTCATTCACAAACTCATCGGCACCGTAGCGTTCTATGAAGTCAATTGTTTTGTCACGGCCTTGTTTCTTCTCAATCGTGTCTGGATAGGCTGTGGAATGAAAAAGACCAAGGCCACGCAAACGTTGCGGGAACTTTTCGGCGAAAGCCAAGGCCACATAACCGCCAAGACTATGGCCAATCATGATACAGCGTTCTACCCCTTTTTGCTGTAAAAAATGAAAAATTGCCTCTGCAAAATCAGCGACTGTAACAGGCGCAGTGAGTTCCGGATTATCGCCAAAACCGGGCAAGTCTATAACAATTACCCTTGCTTTTTGTGACAAAGGTTGAACAAAGTCTCTCCAAATTTCTTTGTTCTCGCAAAAGCCGTGGATAAAAACTACGGGAATTCCTTCACCTGCTTCAAAATGGGAAAGCAAACTTTCCGCCATATTCAGTGTTTGTTTAAATGCTAACAATTAGAACCGGGTGCAAAATAGGCTGAATTGAAAGAAAAAGAAAAGGAATGACTTTTAACAGGCGGGATTAACAAACATTTTACAAAGTTTTGCAGCCAATTACAATAAAACAAATGGCAGATAAGGCAGTAGTTTTGGTGAATCTGGGAACTCCAGATTCATATGCAGTTTCAGATGTGCGCAAGTATCTGCGTGAATTTCTGATGGATGGCAGGGTAATCGATATTCCATTAATACCTCGCTGGATGTTGGTCAATCTCATCATTGCGCCATTCAGAGCACCAAAATCAGCTAAAGTGTATAAGTCCGTTTGGCTCGAAAATGGATCCCCATTAAAGGTTTATGGGCTTCAGCTCCAAAAAATCATGCAGGAAAAAATGGGTAATGATGTGCTTGTTGAGTTGGCCATGCGTTACCAGTCGCCATCTATGGATTCCGTTTTTGAAAAGCTGGAGAAGCTGCAATTGAAAGAAATTCTCATTGTACCATTATTTCCACAATATGCTTCTGCCAGTACTGGTTCTGTACTCGACAAAGCCATGGAAATCACCAGCAAATGGCAGTTGATACCTGACTTGAAAATGATCAGCTATTTTTTTGATACCCCAGAATTCATCGATGCATGGAAAGCGGTAGCGCAACCTCAAATGAACAAAAATTATGATCATTACTTATTCTCCTATCATGGCTTACCTGAACGACAAATTCGTAAAGGCGACCCTTTCGACCATTGCCTGAAAGATGGTTGCTGTGACACCTGGGGCGAAATAAATAGAAATTGCTACCGGGCACAATGCTTCGAAACCACCCGGAAATTGGCAGCCAGCCTCAATATTCCAGCGGAGAAATACACCGTTTCATTCCAAAGCAGACTTGGAAGTGATCCATGGATAAAGCCCTATTCTGATTTTGTAATCAAAGACATGCCTAAAGAAGGTAAAAATTCAGTGCTGGCCTTTTCGCCCTCCTTTGTGGCCGATTGCCTGGAAACAACTGAAGAAGTAGGTGAAGAATACAAAGAACTATTCGAAGAAGCAGGCGGTAAAGAATGGCAACTGGTTGAAAGTCTGAACGTACATGAAGCCTGGGTTTCAGGCTTGCATCAACTCATTCATCGCTGGCAAGGCAATTGAAGCTTAAATGTAAATATATTCGAACAAAAAGTTGGTCTGCTTACTGACGGTTTTCTTCCGTTCTGAACAGATTCACTTGCTCTGTGATTACCAGCGGATTTGCAATAACTTCTTGCAACTTTTTACTGGCCACCTGCGCCTGAAGGCGTTCCAGGTAATCGCCTACTTTGATTTGAAACGTTGGTTGCTTGTAAATCACATACACATTCACGTCTCCACCTAAAGCCCTATACACCTTCTCCTTTATCTTATTCACTTGCTCCCGATCGCTACCTGTGTAAACCACAATTCGATACCCATCGGCATATTTCAACTGCTTATTTGCTTGAAATATGCTGTCAAGTAATGCATTAACAGCTTGATTATTGTGGTTGACGGGTTCACTGATAATCTGAGGCGGTGAATCAGTTTTTGTACTGCTTGTGTTGTATGGCAATTTGTTTGGATACTTAATTCTATATGGCCTAAACAGGCTATCCATAGGCGATTGAGCTGAAACTGCATGCCATAGACAGCTCCAAATCACAAAACATGCCACCAACTTTGCCATTACTTCAATAGATTTTCAGGTAAAGTAACCAACACAGTGCGAGGCTTATCTCCCTGCTCTGTCAACATCAAACCTCCTTTGCCATATTTCAAAGACTTAACACCTTTGAAATTGGATGGAACTTTTGTTAAAAAACCAATGTACTGCTTTTTCACCGCTGCTTTGGCATCCAAATAAAACCAGGATTTTTTGCCAAAGAAATTTACGTCGTTTTCTAGCAAAACCTGATAGGGCTTTCCGAGGCCAGTGGTGCCGAATTCTAAACCATGTGCCACCGGATTTCCGGCTTCTTTGTGGTGCCAAAGGTTGAGCCATGGATAATCAACTTGCTTCCAAACATAGCCTAACACCAGACCTGATTCTACATGGGTTGCTGTGACCCAACCAAATTCAGCGCTATCTGGAACAAGGTGTGTGGTGCAATAGCCACGGTCATCGTTGGTTTTGCGCAAATCTGCAGGACCATCTACCAAAGATGCATGTGGGAAAATAAAGCTTTGCTTTTCCAGTTCGGTGATTGCTGTTCGCTGGTCAAAACCTACAGTAGCGTTGCAATCGACCAGGGTGTTGTTGTTCAAAAACGGCGGACCAATGGTCACATGTTGCACCACGTTACTGAGCCGGGCAGTGGAAAGTAGGTTCTCGAAACGTTCTTCCATTAAAAACCATGAGCCTGCTGTCGGAAAGTGCACTTTTCGGGTAACTTTATACTGATCAAGTGGCATGGATAAAGTCCACCTTGCCGTAGTTTTTGATTTATCTGAACTTGATTTGTCTACCAGGCTCCAACTCAAAGTATTGGCCTCGGAGTTATGTGGAATTCCTGCGGCTATTTCTCCCTCAGAAGGCGAACCCCATCGGCCCACACACAAAAAATGACCAGCAAATGGAGGCCCCGACTGGTTGTTTTTGGGCATTTGATCAGGTCTCAATTTCCAGGATAATGGATTTATAGGTTTATTTTTCAATACAAATTCTGTAATGACGGAACCTAAAGTTTGAACCACAAGTTTTGCTTCCTTATTCTCAAAAATTAATGGTGTGTTGTCCTGAGCCTTCAAGCTCAAAAGAGAAAAAAACAAGGAAACAGCTATCAAGAGTTTTCCCATTACAACACGGCTAAAATTCCACCGTCGACATAAATGATATGCCCATTTACAAAATTGGAAGCATCGGAGGCCAGGTATATGGCTGCTCCTGCCAGTTCATGCGGCAAGCCCCAGCGCCCTGCGGGAGTACGGTTGCAGATGAAGGAATTAAATTTTTCATCGTCGACTAAGGCTTTGGTCAACTCAGTTATGTAATAACCGGGACCAATCCCATTCACTTGAACATTATGTTTTGCCCACTCGGCAGCCATGTTTTTGGTTAACATTTTCAGGCCACCTTTTGATGCTGCATAGGCACCAACGTTGGGTCTGCCCAATTCGCTCATCATGGAATTCATATTGATAATCTTGCCCTTCTTTCTGGCAATCATACGCTTGCCCACCGCTTTCGACACTTTGAAAACGCCTGACAGGTTGATTTTCAACACTTCATCAAAGTCGGCATCGGCCATGTCTTCGAGTGGAGTTCGTTTGATGATTCCCGCATTGTTTACCAGGATGTCTATTGCTCCTACTTTTTCTTCTATGGCGGCGATTCCTGCTTCAATTTCAGTAGAGTCGGTGACGTCGAAAACCTGCCCAAATGTTTGAATGCCAAATGTCTTCATCTTGGCTACACCTTCTTCCACTTTAGTAGCATTTCTACCATTCAATACCAAAGTGGCTCCTGCTTCGCCTAACCCTTTGGCTATGTCGAATCCTAAACCTTGTGTGCCGCCGGTTACTAAGGCAATTTTTCCTGTTAAATCAAATAGTTTTAGTGACATCTTTTGTCGTGTTGTTGTTTTAAAAATTGAGCAATGATTTCACTTCTTCAGCGTCCAGATTTTCCTTGGTAACTATCTGAATGCCGGTATCAACTGATTTTTCGAACGGCTGCTTCTTTACAATGGCCACTGCGGCTTTCACACCTTCATAGCCCATGCGATATGGATCCTGAACGGCCAAACCATCAATTTCACCGGCTTTCAGCGAATTGATCAGGTCTTTATTGGCATCGAAGCCCACAAATTTCACAGTTTTAGTTTTACCAGCTGTTTTTAAAGCCCGTAACATGCCCATGGTGGCTGACTCATTCGAAGCAAAAACGCCATTAATCTGGCCAAATCTATTGAGCATGTTCTGCGAAGTTTGAAACGCCTTTTCAATGGTAGCACCCGCATATTGGTTATCGACTAAAATTTCAATCTCTGGGGCATATTCTTTTATGCCAGCCAAAAATCCTTCTTCTCTCCTACCCGTACTGGCCGAGCCTTCCTGGTATCGCAACAAAGCCACTTTGCCTTTTCCGCCTAACTTCTCTGCCAATAATTTGGCACACAATTTCCCGCCCATAAAATTGTCGGTTGCAACAAAACTGGAAAAATCACTACCACTCAATCCAGAATCGATAATAACCACAGGAATTCCTTTTTGAACCGCTGTATGCACCGGTTGCACCAAACTTTTGTCGTCGAGCGGTGCCAACACTATGGCATTCACACGCCGGCTGATGAAGTTTTGAACCACCTGAATTTGCAATTGCCGGTCATCTTCTTTTTGCGGGCCTTGCCATAAAATAACAACTCCAAGGTCTTCGCCAGCTTTCAAAGCCCCAGCCTGCACACTTTTCCAATAAGAATGAGTTGATCCTTTCGGTATTACGGCAATCTTAATCCCCTTACCTGCTGAGTCAGTTTCTGTTTGCCCTTGGTCAGACGATTTGCTGCATCCGAACAAGATGGCCATGGCAGCTATGAGCACTAATTTAGATTGGTGAAACATGGTGTTTTAGTTTGGGGCAAAATAATTCAAAAAAATCCTCAATCCTGACCTACGCCTTGATATTTAAATACAGCCTTTTTGAAAAATCTTAGCTTTCTTTGTTTTAAGAACTATTGAACCATATAGGCGCATAGGTCGCATGGGAGTAACTTAACTTTTGGTATTGTCTCAAACAGCATTACACCATTTTGAAATTTTTATATTCTCCGGGCAGATAGCCGGTTTTTTCATCGAGCCACAGCCTGATTTTGTTCTTGAAAGAGAGTTTGGGGTTGCTGAGATTTGGGTCAAAATGCCAGTTTTTGTTGGCAATGCGAGTTAACATCACTTTTGGGTGAGTACCATCAAACCTCTTAAGCGATTCAAATTCAGAATAGTCGAAAGCTGCTTTCTGGTGTACGTTTTCTTCCATCCAGTCGTCGTCGTGCCAAAATTTGTGCATCATCTCATTTTTGCGCTGCATGGCTTCCGGTGTGCGTACCCAGCCATAATGATAAATGCTTGCATCGGCCTTTTTCACCCGCAACTTCTGATTGGGAAGCTTTCGAAATCCTTGGGCATCGCCGAATGAAAATATTTGTTTGTTGTTTCTCACAATTCTGATTTCCCGTCGGTACCAAAGCGAGTTTCCTACAAAATCAAATGAACCATAGAAATGCAAATAGTCGAAAAGCAAGGCGTCGACCTGGGGATTACTCACATGCAAAGCCATGGCTTTCTGCACAGATTCACGGTATTTTTCATGCAGCACTTCGTCGCTTTGGATGTAAAAAGCCCAATCATACTCATCGGGAATAGCATGAAAGGCTTTATCGGTTTCAACGGCCAATACCCGGCCACCTTCACGCAAATTATCATCCCAAACTGTTTCAATGATTTTGATTTTGGGCGAACCAATCGACTGAATCAGTTGCAACGTATCATCTTCGCTTTTGCCCACTGCCACCACAAACAAGTCGCAAACTGGCAGCACCGAGGTGATGGCCTCGACCACAGGGTAGTCGAGCAACACCGCATTTCTGATGATTGTGAATCCTGCTACTTTCATTGGCCATGCAAACATAGGTCAAGCAATTTGGGCGATGTACCATTCCTGCAAATTATTGACATGGGCAAAATTATCATTACGTAATAAATGATGATTTTTTTAAACAAATAAAAAAGCTCGAATGGTTCACAAAATGCTGTTAGTCTTGCAAATAAGAACGAAAATCAATTTTATGCACCAAATAGGTGGAACTACATTCATGTGCTTTTTCCTGATGTTTTCAACCAATATGGGAAAACTAAATGCGAGCAGATTTGAATAAAATCAGATTTACTTGCAATATTTGAAGACCAATTCCAGTAAAGGTGAAAAAGTTTGTAGTGGCAGTAATGCTGGTTGTATGCGGCCAAGTCCACGCACAGCTCAGCGAAAAGTTCGAACCAAGGCAAGGTGAAACTTCAGGAGTCAGGAATTTGCTAACAGCCAACTGTTGGTCTTTTCCGGAAATGAACATCAGCCGGTCAACTGGTATGCCTGTAGAAGGCAGCCAAAGTATGGTTTCTGCTGCGCTCACCAATCCCAAATCGTTAGCAGGATTTTACACCCCATTTGTTTGGGTGGAACCAAGTCAATCCCTTTCCTTTTCCTTCAAGCTTTCCGGCACAGCCTCAAAATCGGCAAAAGCCTGGACCAGGTTGCTGCTGGAAGATGCGGATGAGCAAGTGACCGAAGTTCATGTAGAATCAATTCATCAGAAGACTTCTGGCATGGTGCAAACATTTGAATACCGCTTTAAAGAGTCGACCCCGAAAGGCGCATTTCGCCTGTATGTAAATTTTCAAGGGAAGGATTGCGACAGCAGAATTTCTGTCGACAACATTTTTTACACTGGCCTTGCGCTTGGCTGCAAACCCAATTGTTCTTCATTCAAAGGCCTCCAATTGACCAATTGTCTGCAAGCAATCAGTCAAGAACAAGTTCAGGGTGCTGGAATTCTGAATTTGGCCAACCAACAATTCAGGCTTTTCCCCAACCCAAACCAAGGCAAATTTGTATTGGAAGGCACTTTTGGCCAGGAGTTGCAAGCCCGGGTGGCGTTGTTCGATTTGTTGGGCAAAGAAATCTGGTCGCAACAAATTCAAACTTCTGATAAAACCACCCAATATGCCATTGACATCCATGGCCAAAAACCCGGACTCTATTTCCTGCAAATTAAAACTGGAAACCAATCGCACATGCAGCGATTTCAAATCAAGTAACACTTTCATTTTTCACATATAACCGATGAAAAGGCTGCCCGAAAAGCAGCCTTTTTTTTGTCTAAAAGGCCTGAACAAAAAAAACCCGATCCGAAATATCGAACCGGGCTCTCTCAGAATCAGCATGATGTGTTATTTGATAAACAACATTTCTCTGTACTTAGCTAATGGCCATTCTTCGTCGTCTACTATCAGTTCGAGCTTGTCGGCATGGTAGCGGATCACATCAAAATAAGGCTTCACCACATCGCAATACTCCATGGCTTTCTTATAGGTGTCATCCATGTTGTTGGCTTTTTTTCTGGCCTCGATCATGGCTTCCACATTAACCTGAATCGTGCTCACATGCTTCGAAATGTCTTTGATGGATTCCAGTGTACTCTTATAAACTTCCTGGTCTAAGCCAATTTCCTTCAGCCCTTTCACATTGTTTATCAGGATGTTCTGGTATTTCACAGCTGTGGGTACAATGTGGTTGCTGGCCAGGTCGCCAATCATACGGCTTTCTATTTGCACCTTCTTGATGTAGTTTTCCAAATAGATTTCGGTTCTCGCCTCGATCTCTCTTTCTGTGAAAATGCCGTTTTTCACAAACAAATCGTGCGACGATTTTGACAAGTAAGCCTTTAAAGCCGGAGGCGTGGTTTTGATATTGTTAAGCTTTCGCTTGGCTGCTTCTTGCACCCATTCATCGGAATAGCCGTTGCCCTCAAACAAAATGTTTTTCGAGCTTGAAATGTATTCCTTCAATATGTTGATGATGGCCACTTCCTTTTTGATGCCTTTCTCAATTTCCTTGTCCAATTGGGCTTTGAAGGCAACCAACTGATTGGCCATGATGGTATTGAGCACAATCATAGGAGCGGCAATGTTTGCCGAAGAACCAACAGCCCTGAACTCAAACTTGTTGCCTGTGAAAGCAAATGGAGAAGTTCTGTTTCGGTCGGTATTGTCGAGCAAAATCTCGGGCAATTTGTCTAAACCGAGTTTCAAATACAGGTTTTCGCCCTTTTCAATGCTTTTGTCATTCTTCTCAATGGCATTCAACAATTTAGTGAGTTGCGATCCGATGAACACAGAAATAATAGCCGGCGGTGCCTCGTTGGCTCCCAATCGAAAATCATTTCCTGCACCAGCTATGGAAGCCCGCAACAAATCGGCATGATCGTAAACCGCTTTGATGGTGTTCACAAAAAAGGTGAGGAACATCAGGTTTTCCTTTGGCTTTTTGCCGGGGGAAAGCAGGTTTTTGCCATTGTTGGTTCCCAGCGACCAGTTGTTGTGCTTGCCACTGCCATTGATGTTCGCAAATGGTTTTTCATGCAACAACACCTTCAGGTTGTGCTTCTCCCCTACTTTTTCGAGCAAATCCATGATCAACTGGTTGTGATCTACGGCCAGGTTTACTTCTGTAAATGTTGGCGCACATTCAAACTGAGAAGGTGCCACTTCGTTGTGACGGGTGCGAACCGGAATGCCCAATTTCCAGCACTCGTATTCAAATTCGGTCATGAACGACAATACCCTGGTTGGTATGGTGCCAAAGTAATGGTCTTCCAATTGCTGCCCTCTGGCAGGTGCATGGCCAAAAACGGTGCGGCCAGCCATTACCAAATCAGGACGGGAATGAAACAATGCCCTGTCGATGAGAAAATATTCCTGTTCAGGACCTAAGGTTGGAATGACCCTGGTAACGTCTTTGTCGAAATACTGGCAAACGTCGGTGGCTGCTTTATCTACAAACGAAAGTGCTTTAAGCAAAGGTGTTTTGTAGTCGAGTGCTTCGCCGGTATAGCTCACAAAAACAGTTGGAATGCACAAGGTTTTGCCCGCATGCGTTTCCATGATGAAAGCGGGAGATGTTGGATCCCAGGCTGTGTATCCACGGGCTTCGAAGGTATTTCTGATGCCGCCGCTTGGAAAAGAAGACGCATCAGGCTCTTGCTGCACCAAGGCACCACCTCTGAATTTTTCAATCACTTCGTCGCCATCGAGGTCGAAAAAGGCATCGTGTTTTTCGGCTGTAGACTCCGTGAGCGGCTGAAACCAGTGGGTGAAATGGGTGGCTCCTTTGGCCAAAGCCCAGTTTTTCATGCCCTGTGCCACAGCGTCGGCCAGCGACACATCCAGTTTAGCACTAGACTCTATGGTCTGAAGCAACTCTTTGTACACATCGGGCGAGAGATAGTCCCGCATGGTTTTTTTGCTGAACACATTGGAGCCGAAGTAGTCTGCAACTTTGCCCTCTGGTTTGACAGGAACCACTATGGGCCTGCCGTCTACAATTTCAAGTGCTTTGAAACGCAAGATCGCCATTTGCTGAATTTGTTAATTTTTAATTTTCACCTTTGAAAAGACAGGGGCAAAGGTAAAAATATTGTAATATTCCCAACACCCCCCTTTGTTTTTTAAGGAGAATTTCAAAATAAAGGTTGAATTATTGGAAATATGGAAATATTTAAATAAGTCATCGGATCGCAATTTTTATTCTGTCCAGAGTGTAGGACATTCATCTCATGTCTTGAAAGTTCGTTCCCGCCACTTGGCCAATCTGGCTTTCGCCAACAAAACTAAAGCCGGGATTTTATTCTAACTAATGGGATTTTCAAACTGCCCTGATGATGGTTAGATTCAGGATTGCAAGAGGAATAAATTAGGGTACTTTAACCTGTTTGCGCTATTATAAGGCTATCTTTGGCGACCAAGCGAACATAACCATCATGGAAATCCACTTTGCAAAAAGTAAAACCCTGGCCAACGACGTAGACATTAGAAAGCAACTTAGTCAAGCCTTTTCCCAGTATTTTAAAGACAAAGGAATGAGCCGACACGCCAACAGCATGATGTGGGTGAAGGTGTTTGGAGGACTCCTTTTTTGGATTGGCAGCTACTTTGTGGTCATTCTGGGTGGTTTGCAGGGTTGGCCGCTGCTGTTGGTGGCCGTTTTTCATGGCTTAACCCATTTGTTTATTCCCTTCAACATTTCGCACGACGCCAGTCACCATGCCATTTCGGACAAAGCTTGGGTGAACAAACTGCTCACCTACACCCTCGAAATGATAGGCGTCAGTTCTTTTTTCTGGAACCAGGGCCACAACCACGAGCACCATGGCTACATCAATGTGTTGGGCAAAGATTCGAACATCGACGGCTATGGCATGCTGCGCTTCTCGCCCGATGAAAAACCAAAACCCGCTTTTAGGTTTCAGCATTGGTATGCCTTGTTTGTCTATGCCTTAACCACCCTCAACTACGTGACCCTCAAAGACCTGAAAAATGCCCGGCAGTATGTGCGTGAAAAAGGCAGCGTACCAGTCAAAGAAATAGCCATCATGCTGTTTTTCAAGGTTTTTTACTATTCTTACATGATTGTGATTCCTGCGTTGGTGCTCGACGTGGCTTTGTGGCAGGTGTTGCTGGTGTATTTGGGCATCCACCTCATGATTGGCTCCATTCTTTCCCTCGTTTTTTTGTGTGGACACCTTACCGAAGATGCTTATTTTCCTCAATACGACACCCAGAGCACCATCAACGAAACATGGACGGAACATGTGATCCGCACTACCGGAAACTATGGACTGGAAAACCCTGTGCTCACCTGGCTGGTTGGGGGCATAAACCTGCACCTGGTGCACCATTTGTATCCCCGCATTTGCCACATACATTATGATGCCCTCAGTAGAATAGCCCAACAGGTACTGGAAGAAAATGGGCAAACGTTCAGGTATTCAGGCAGTTTCTGGCAAGCGATTGGCTCGCATTTCAGGTTTTTGAAAACGATGGGCAATGCAAAAACATATAACCCGGCATTGCCTTATTTGCATGATAATTGATTAGGGAGGGGCTTTCGATTTGGCGATGGTTGAGTTGGGAGGGTTTGAAATCTACTTTTTTCTAAACTATGTAACAGTAAGATCGGGTGTTGTAACTGCTTTTGAAGGGAGGCCATCGGGAGACCAGAGGAGACGAGACCATCCGAGACCATGGGAGTATCCAAAAACCTGTGACTCCCCAGACTACCTAAGTGTTGAAAAATTCCCAATCCCTAAAAATCCTACTCCAAACCAACACTTTAAAATACCTTTGCCTTACTTTCGTTGAAAGCAGGCTTGGTGTCAAAAATTCTGAAAAATAAATCATGGTTTAGTTCGGGAGCATTGCTGGTGTTTATGCTGGGCTGTTGCTGCCTCGCATCGGCGCAAGACCTGCAATACACCCAGTTTTACGCCAATCCGCTTTACCACAATCCTGCCTTTGCCGGCAGCAGCCTGGCCACCCGTTTCTTTTTTAATTACCGCAACCAATGGCCATCGCTGGGCGGAGGTTTTCGCAGTTTTTCGTTTTCAAGCGACCACTACCTCAAAAAAGCCGAATCGGGTCTTGGATTTTTGGTGTTTAGAGACAGAGCGGGCGAAGCACCCTTGCGCACCACAGGCGTACAGGCCATGTACGCCAAACGGGTAAAACTCGGTTCCCGCTTCCGTATGCAAGGTGGACTTCAACTTGGCGTGGTGCAAAAGGAAGCCAACTTTTTCGACTACACTTTTGGCGACATGATAGCCACCGAAGGCATCCAACGACCTACAGCGGAGATACTGGCTGGCAACCCCACCCAAAAATTTTATCCTGTGGTAAGCAGTGGTGTGTTGTTTTACTCGCAAAAAGTATGGCTGGGCATTTCAGCCCACAACATCAACAGGCCTGCTACCAACTTCTTTCAGGATCAAAGCCGCCTGCCCATCCGCTACACGGCCATAGCCGGCTGGAAAATCGACATCGACAATAAACGTTACTTAGAGCGGGGGCAAATATCCCGTTCAGTGATGCCCGCCGTGATGGTGAGGCAGCAAGGAAGCTTTCAGCAAATTGATTTGGGTGCGTACGTGAACTTAAATCCTTTGGTGTTGGGTGTTTGGTACAGGGGCGTGGCCAGTTCATTTGGTCCAACCACCACAGGTCGTGATGCACTTAACCTCCTTCTTGGCCTAAAACAAGACAACCTCAGCCTGGGCTACAGCTACGACATCAACCTTTCTGGACTGGTGCCATTTCTCGATGGTTCGCACGAGTTTTCCATCATTTACGAATTTGAACCTGACAGGCCATTCAAAAAACCCACGCAAAAGTCTAAAGCATTGCCTTGCCCGACTTTTTAACAGGTAAATTCCAAATATTCAAGTGTTTTATCGCAGAGATAAGCCTACAGCCATTGGATAAAATCCAAGTTTTTTCCTCCTATGTGAACCATGTGTCTACGTGGTTAATATGTCAATCTACTATGAAAACCTGATTTTCAACTTGTTGAATTCCAGCAACCCTGGAGAATTTTCATACAAGATTCGGTAAACAGCATGGGCAATGGGCAATTCAAAACCCAATTCTTTTGAAATCAAATAAATGCTTTTGGCTGCATAATACCCTTCGGCCACCATGTTCATTTCAGCTTTTACAGCTTGCACCGTGTAGCCCCGACCGATCAAGTTGCCAAAAGTACGGTTTCTGGAAAACTGTGAATAAGCGGTAACCAGCAAATCGCCCAGGTAAGCCGATTGCAACACATCCCGGTTTTGCATGGGAGAAACATGGCTTACAAACTTATTGATTTCCTGCATGGCATTGCTCACCATCACTGCTTGAAAATTGTCGCCAAAACCTAGCCCATGGGCAATGCCGCACGCCAGCGCCACAATGTTTTTCATCACAGCAAAATACTCAACGCCATACACATCGGTGGTGGCAGTGGTTCTTATATAATTGCAAGTGAGAAACTTAGCAGCCAGCTTCATGGTGTTTTGCTCCCACCCGGCTATGGTGAGGTAACTCAATTTTTCAAGTGCCACTTCTTCGGCATGGCAGGGACCACCCACCACGGCCATTTGATCTTTGTGAATCAAAAAATGATGTTCAATGTAGTCTGTCAGCAACAAGCCTTCTTCCGGAATGATGCCCTTCACCGCAGAAATGATGATTTTATGCCGCAAATCTCCTACTTGCAACTGATCCAAAACCGGCTTGATAAACGCAGCAGGCACAGCAAAAACCACAGCACCAGCCTCTTTTACACAAGCTTGCGGATCGGTAAAAACCTTGACTTTTGACTTGGGAATGGGCACATCTGTTAGATATTTCCGATTGTGTCCCTGTTTTTTAATAAAATCCGCATCAGCTTTGGAGCGCATCCACCAGTGCACGCTGAGTTTGTTTTCCAGCATGATTTTAATGAGCGCCGTGGCCCAACTTCCATTTCCAATGACTGCTACTGGAAAACCTGTTTTTCCCAAAATATCAGGGGGCTTCTGCTTGTTGCTGTTTTTAATAGTTGCGAAGGTTTACTTTTTTGAGATTTCGAGCAATTTTTTCCGTAGAAAGTTCAAGGCAAACAAGGAAGCAAGCTGAATATTAAGACTTCTTTCGGTATGCAATTGTAGCTTTTTACTCCACACTTCGCCCTTGATACACAAGCCAAAAAACACAGTCCCAACCGGCGCTGCATCATCATCAGAAGCCGGACCAGCCACGCCTGTGGTAGACAGGCCAACTGAAGCTCCAGTTGCCTTGCAAACCCCCGATGCCATTTCTTCGGCCACTTCCGCACTTACAACAGCGTATTTAGCCAGTGTTTCAGCCCTTACATGCAATAGCTTCATTTTTACCGCTTCGTTGTAAGCAACTATACTCCCTTCGAAATAGCGGCTGCTACCAGGCACCGATGTTAGCATAGATGCTACATGCCCACCCGTGCAACTTTCGGCTGTGGCCAAGGTCAGGTTTGAATGCAACAACATCTGACCCACCAATTTCTCCAGCTCCATTTGGCCAAAGCCATACACATGGTCGCCCAGGAGTACTATCAGTTTTTCGGTTTCCAGATTCAGTTCTTCTTGAAGTTGCACTTCATTGTCTCCGAAACCCGTCAGTCTGAGTTTCACCTGCCCCATCGACGGCAAATAGGCTAAGCGGATATGGGCAGGCAGTGCATCTTCCCATGCTTCGATTTGCATGGCCAAAGTGGATTCAGGCACTTCCACAGTTCGCACCACCATGTGGCGAATTACAGATGTTTGAAACTTTTGCTGAATAGCGGGAATAAGTTGGGTGGTTACCATTTCCTTCATTTCGTATGGCACACCAGGCATAGATACAACCACCTTTCCGTCTTTGTCGAACCACATGCCTGGAGCAGTTCCCAACGAATTTTTAATGTACTTTGCCTTTTTAGGCTGAATAGCTTGCGTTTTATTCAGGTCGTTCAATGGTCTGCCCCGCTTTTCCATATAAGCCTCCAGCTGCGCCAAAGCTTCTTCATTCATTTCCATGTCGGAGTCGAAAAAGGCAGCCAGTGTTTTCTTGGTAATGTCGTCTTTGGTGGGGCCTAACCCTCCCGTAATCAGCACAATGTCAGCCCTGGAAAGTGCTTCTTGTAAAGCCTGAACAATTTCATCGGTCTGGTCGCCAACTGAAGTTTTCCTGATGGTTTTTATGCCAATCAGGTCAAGCTCCGCACTGATCCACTGGGAGTTTGTATCGGTGATTTGTCCGTAAAGAATTTCATCCCCAATGGTGACGATTTCGGCAAAAATGGTTTTCAAGGCCCGTTTGATTTAGGCCGGAAAAGTACAAAGAAGCAATGGATTCAGTTGAAATGAATCAGGTTGATTGGTACAGCCATTTCACCAAAGTGCGCTTGGCAACAGGTAGTAAGGTTTCGTGGAGCGGCATACTCACTTTCGATTCGATCAGAAAAGTGGCAGGGTTGGGAAGTTTTTTGCGGCTTTTTATCAACTCAATTTTCATAGATTCGAAAGAATAAAAAGGCTGCTTTTTCATGGTATCTACATATTCTACCTGAACGCCTCTGAATTTTTCGTCTGCATTTTCAAACAACGTAATGCTGTACTCATAAATTCTGGTGAGCGAATCGCTGCTTTCGAACAGGAAAAAATAGCCTTCCTGATGGTACAATGGACTGATTCCCACAGGAGTTACCACCATGTTGTCTTCAATGTACTGGTAGATATCTTTTCCTTCTTCGAGCAGTTTTTTAAACTCAGGAATAGCAAACAAAATGGTGTCTTCAATTTCCTTCATAAAATCGTCGTCGCCGGAAAGTCGTGTGTAGACCAGACTGATTTTTTCCAGGTCAGCCGAAGAAAGTTGTTTGGGAAAGGACTCGAGAATCAGCTTTTGATCGTCACGAACTGCCAATAGGTTTCGGTAGTGATACACCAAATCAGAAAGCACGGGATAGAGCTTTGCCTGGTCAAAATGTTGACGAACATCTTGAAAGTAGGCCAGAAGCTTATACTTCTTGTACTCAAAGTCGATGAGTCCTTCGGTTAGCCAATTGTTTGCAAGTATAGCCATGTGCAGAATATAATTTTGAGATCAATCTTATTTTCAAAATTAAATAACGTGATTAAAAAAGAAAAATGATGTTTCAAAAATCAGGAAATTGGTAGTCAGGTGATTTTTGATTGTAAATGAAAGCAGATTAGCAAAAGCCTTAAAAACACAAAATGCGGTCCAGGCTGTTGAACTAAAAAATGGAATATAAGACATTTTTTAGTTCGAAATAATCTTATTTTCCAATTTTTAGTCAAATAAGGTTTTTCTGCGAACCTTATTTGACCTATTTTTGCCCGCTATGGCATTACACCCATTTTCTGAAGACCAAATTATTGCCCGTTTGCAGTTTGAAAATCCCTGGTGGGCAACAGGCAGTTTGGATGAATACTATAAGATGTTTCAGCCCCGGTTGTACTTCAATTTGTTTTATCCATTGATTAAAACTTCATCTGTTCACAGGGCAACGGTGCTCATGGGGCCTAGGCGTGTTGGAAAAACCGTGATGCTTTACCACAGCATTCAGCAACTCATGGCTGAGGGCGTGGCTCCACAGAAAATCCTGTATGCCTCCATTGAAACGCCAATCTACAACAACATCTCCTTGGATGAGCTGTTCAACATGGCAAAAAAAGCAACCGGAGACACGGAATCAAGTGGTTGGTATGTCTTTTTTGACGAAATACAGTATTTGAAAGAATGGGAAGTCCATTTAAAAACTTTGGTCGATACTTTTCGCAACTCAAAGTTTATTGCGAGTGGTTCAGCTGCGGCAGCTTTAAAATTAAAAAGTGGTGAAAGTGGCGCCGGAAGATTTACTGACTTCATGCTCCCGCCTTTAACTTTCTACGAGTTCATACACCTGAAAAATCTTGATTCCTTAATCAAATCAGAAACCATTAATTGGAAAGGAAACATTGCCATTTTCTCATCTACAACGAACATCTCGGCGTTCAACAAAAACTTTATTGATTACGTGAATTTTGGAGGCTATCCGGAAGTCATTTTTAACCAGGAAATTCAGAACAATCCGGCGAGGTATATGAGGTCGGACATCATCGACAAAGTGTTGCTGAGAGATTTGCCTGGTTTGTACGGCATTCAGGATGTGCAGGAACTAAATTTTCTATTCACCACCATTGCCTGGAACAGCGGACAAGAGTGCAGCATAGACGAATTGAGTAAAAACAGTGGTGTTAAAAAAACTACGCTTCGACAGTATTTGTCATATCTCGAAGCTGCATTTCTAGTGCATCTTGTTAAACGAATTGACCAAAAGGCGGGTCGATTTCAACGAGAAAACTTCTTTAAAATTTACCTGACCAATCCAAGTCTTAGAAGCGCTCTGTTTGCCCCGCTATCTGCAGAGGCAGATGGCATGGGCGCTATTGTAGAAACTGCCATTTTTAGCCAATGGATGCAGCGAACTTCATTCATTCCATATTATGCCCGATGGAAAAACGGCGAAGTTGACCTGGTGAACATTAGCAGAAAAACAAACCAACCAGATTGGGCGGTTGAAATCAAATGGAGCAACAGATACTTTGAAGCCCCCAAAGAACTGAAAAGCCTAGCTTCGTTTTGTGAAGAGAATAAACTCAAGCAGGCTCTTGTAACCACCATTGACAAAGCTGGTGTCAAGGATTACAAAGAATTTCAATTCCAATTTCTGCCGGCTGCAGTGTATGCCTACAATGTGGGCAAAAACACGCTTGAAAGTCAGAAATGACCCTAGGCAAAATTCACACTTTAAAAGCTGAACAATTTGAATTCAACAGCTGAAGGACAATTTACTTTTTAAGCAACTTGTCCATTTCGATGGCGCAAAACACGAGTCCCAGCAAGCCATGCGAATCGTCGTCGACCAAAGGACGTGTTTTGTAATATCCGGGGTCTTCGCTGCTCATGGTGCCTATGCAAATGTTGTGCACGGTTCCGTCTGGCTCAATTTGGGTTTTGATGGCATTCCAGCCTTTTTCTGCAATGGGGCGAAACTTTTTTGCGTCCAACCAGCCTTTGTTCACGCCTTTTGCAATGGCCATGGTGAAAATTCCGGTTCCGGAAACTTCTTCATACGAGTTGGGGTCGTTGAGCAATTGGTGGTAAAAACCCTTAGCATTTTGGTAAGACGCCACCGCAGTGATGTGTTTGCGATAAATGTCCATCACTGTTTTGTAACCAGGATGGTTTTTGGGCAAATGCTCCAGCACAACTGTGGCGGCAAAAACTCCCCAGCCATTGGCACGGCTCCAATAAGGAAGTTTGGCTTTTCGATTCGAATATTGGGCATGCATGTACAAATTCATGGTGGGATCATAAACCGCTTTGTTAAAGCCAATGACCTGCTTCACAGCCTCGTCGAACCATTTTTTCTTTTCTACAGGATCTTTGGCCAGCAAGGCAGAATGCACCACAAAAGGAATTCCCATAAACATGTCATCGACCCAGGTGGTGTATTCTTCAGGCGTTTCCCGGGTAAAAGTGCCATCTTGAAGACGTACCTGATCTTTTTGTAAATACGTTTGGACGCCATACACAAACGCAGCATATTCTTTTCGATTGGCGAAATCAGGTTGCTTAATCAGCCTGTAAATAAATGGCAAAGCCGGAGCCGAGGTAAAATCGAGCAAAGGTGTGTTGATGAGGTGATGATGCACCGACCGAAACCCATTCAGCGTTTTCACCTGGTATTCCACAAAGGGTCTTGTTTCCAGTATAAAGTCGCAGTACTTGATGGCATGCTGATTGAACCTGGGTTGGCCTGCATACTCCGACAAATTGCCAAAAGCCCATGCCAAGCCAGCTGTATGATAATTGTAATTGTAAAACGAGCCCCAAAGCGGGTGGGCGTTTGTCACATTGCCAAACACTTCAACCCTTGGAATTCCCCAAGTCGTGTTGCCGTCTAGGCCTGCAAACATTTGTCCTACCGCAAATTCTTTAGCCAGGTTTGCATTGGGCTGCGTTTTTCTATCCAAAGGCCCTGCCACCAACCAATTGCTGAGTGATGCCACTTCTTTTGTCGTACCTGGCAACAAGTCTATGGCCAACTTCAGGCCTTTCACTTCGCTGAATTCAGTGGTAGCATTTTTAGGTTGCAAATAAGTAATCCAATCTTTTCCTGAAGTTTCTGAAAACAAGAGTAAGGCATTTGTGCCTTTGTTAGCTCTGAAAGTGAAGTTTCCTTGCAAAACCCAGTCACGTTCCCGTTGCGTGAATTGCACAGGTTGATTGCCACTTTTTTCGTAAACCAGTTTGCCGTTTACCCAAACCTTGGCCGCATCGTTGTGGCTGATGTCTAAGGTGATGGTGGTATCTTTTTCCGATTCCAGCAAAGTATAGGCATAAGCGGAGGCAGGTCTTCCTTTTCCAAATGTTCGTCCAAAATCTACAAACTGAATAAAATCAAATTGCTTGGGAGGCTGGTTGGGCACTAATTTATAGTTGAAAGGTGTGTTGGCAATAACCTTATCTGCCACCTTCTCAATGATTTGCAGCGGAGTTTGTGCCACAACTAAAACGGAGCATTGGAGCAGCGCAAGGACTGATATCAAATATCGCATGATGTGTTTTGGTGTTTTGTGGGCAAATAAAGTCCGAAAACCGGGGAGAAAAAAACTACTGCAATAACTCAAACGCTTTGAGATGTGCAAAGAGATTGCCCGCTGGCATAGCGAGACACAAAGAGGATGCCTTAGCAAAAACAGAATCTGACCTTTTCAAAACTTTTGTGTGTTCGTTAAAATGCCCGTTAATGCTAATTGAGTCAAAAAACGAAATTTCGCTCGGTTAATATCGTAATTGAGGTGGAGGATCTTGGGAATTTAAGTTGTTGATTCAATGTCGTTTAGTTAAGGGTTCTTTTTATAAACCTCACCCTAAATCCCTCTCCCAAGGAGTGGGACTTGAGGACTTAACTAAACGACATTGGTTGTTGATTATTAACTGGTTCGTGAAGACAAGAACCAGAGCATCGGAAAAACACTTGCTGAATACCCATACACTCTGGATATTTTCCAGTAAGCAAACCCGCTCTCGATGGACTGCAAATGGGAGCTAGGGCATAAAAATCTGTGAATTTCATGCCTTGGACGGCCAATTAATCCAAATGTGGCGTTTGGATAATCTGACTTCCGTAGCAACTCAGGTCATTGTAGCCCAAATCGTCAGCATAGATCGAGACAATGTTGGATTTACTGGGTTGCGCAGCCAAAGCATGCCAAAGGCATGTAAAAACTACAATCAGACTACGTTTTTAAGATTTTATAAAACAACCCAGCATGTCACTTTTCATAGCGCTTGTGTTTGAAGTTGATAGGTCCTGTTCACCATTCTTTCAATCGAAGATTCCCCATTTAGTTTCAAGATATCGTGAAGCGGAAACCAACTCAGGTCATTCGACTCTTCATTTCGCATAATGACTTGATCATCTGGCACAACCACCAAAAAGCGCACATCATAGTGTAGGTGTTCGGGCACTTCTCCCTTGGCAGGAATGGCATGAATGTCGATGTCGAACAGTTGCGGATCGGCGATGCCAGCTATACCAGTTTCTTCTTCCAATTCTGATTTCACCACTTCAAACAGGTTTTCGTTCCCATCCGCATGACCACCAGGTTGAAGCCATTTGTTGAGTTTGGCATGGTGTAGCATCAGCACCTGGTCGAAAGCAGGGTTCACAATCCAAGCACTGGCGGTGATGTGTCCGGCAAGATTTTCTCTAGAAAAGACCCATGGTGAATCTGCTACAAATTGTATCATTTGCTGAAGCATGGTGGCTTCATGTGCATCAAATGGTTGGTGCGCTTGCAGGGCTTCTAAAAGTTGTTGCCTGTTATTCATTCTTCGTCGCCTTCATAACCGGGGCCTAACAAATTGATGTCTGGAATGCTGCTACCTGCAATGCCCCGGATGGAACCGTGCATGCGCAGGGTGCTGTGCATCATCCGTTCAATCTGCTTTTCCCGCTCGGCCCAGATTTTGGTGAACTGCCTTTTTTCTTTTTCGAGCTGCCCTTTCATGTCGGCAAACGACTCCACGATAGCTTCTACGGTTTGTCGGAATTCGTTGCCCGTGAGGTAGTCGTAGAGCAAATTCATTTTATCGCCTTTGTTTTCCTGGCTGGCTTTCACCAATTGAATTTGAAGCAAGCCGTGTCGCAAGACAGTAACCAAAGGCGCAATTTCATGAAAACGGCACACCCAAACACCTTCATACAAACCCATTTGGTCAATCCCGGGTGGCAAAACTTCGGTTACCAGCACGGCACAGTCGCCTTGCACCCGCATGCAATCCGACTTCAGTTTGTCGATCCAGTTTGATGTGAAATGTTTGGCTCTTTTGCTTTCGAACACAATTTTTCCGCATGATTGTCGAAAGCTATTCCGAACTTCAAGCATGCAATCGGCACCCGTAATTCCTTTTGGTACTTCCTGCACCTCGTCGTCGGGAAAAAACCGCCTCAGCTGATCTTCCAGGGCAAGTTCTGCCACCTCGCCTTGTGTTTGCATAGATCCCTGGTTGGCTTTGCGCTGCATTTCTTCGGCCAGTTTTTGCTGGTCGTTCAATTTCTTGGTCAGCTCTGCCACTTCCATTTGCCTTTGCTGCTCTGCTTTGCGCAATGCTTCCTCTTTTTCAGTGGCCAGCATGCGTTTCAAACGACTTTCCAACTCGATCTCCCGCTGTTCCTGATGAAATTTCTGCTTTCGGGTTTCTTCTTCCAACATGGCCTGGGCTCTGTCTTCGGCTAGTTTTTTAGCTTGCTCTCTGATTTCATTTTCCTTGGCCATCAGCGTTTTGCGCATATCCAGCTCCATGTTCTCTTTCAGATTGGCCATTTCTTGCTTTTGCCTGGCCACATCGAGAGCCTGACCTTCCAGCTCTTTCAAACGAAGGTCTGCCTGCGCTTTCTCGTTCAGTAATTGCCCAAATTTTTCTTCGTTTTCTTTTTGCAATTGCAGCTTGATTTGCTCCTGCCGGTTGGTCAGTTCTTTCTGCAGACGTTGCTGAAACAACTCATTCTCTTGCTTTTTCTTTTCCTCAAACTCCTTTTCTCTGGCCTGCAACTCAATTTCTTTACTTTTAAACCTGGCTGTTTCTTCCTGCAGTTTGTGTTGAAATTGCTCCTGCAATCTTTTTTCTACATCATTGGCCAAGGCCTCTTGTGCATTAAACTTATTCCCGCAGTTGGGACATTCAATCAATACTTCTTCCATGGGCGTGAAGGTAAAGGTTCCGCATTTTCAGACAAAGAGAAATTCAAATTCAACAATACTGTTCAATTTTTCAGCTAAATGAAAGATGAAAATCTTATTGAATTCTTAGCCTTAAAAACAAAGAAACGCTGATTATTACACGTTTACGCAGTTTAAGATTTCACCCTTCGTTAAAAAGGCTTCCACATTACTTAAAGTAGTTTCTGCAATATTGGTCAAGGCCTCGTTGGTGAGAAAAGCCTGATGCGAGGTAATAAGCACATTTGGAAATGTTGTGAGCCGCATAAAAACCTCATCATCAATGATCTGGTTCGACAGATCTTCAAAAAACAGGTCTGCTTCTTCTTCATATACATCCAAACCCACATATCCGATTTTTCTTGATTTCAAACCATCTATAAGTGCCTGTGTATCTACCAATTTGCCTCTACTTGTGTTGATAATCATGACACCATCTTTCATTTTGTCTATAGTGCTCTCGTCAATCAAATGAAAATTTTCGGGGGTCAGTGGGCAATGGAGCGAAATCACATCAGACTCGGCAAACAATTGATCGAGTGTCACAAACTGCACACCGGCTTGTTTTGCTTCTTCATTTGGAAACAAATCATAGCCCAACAACTTGCAGCCAAAGCCTGCCAGAATTTTAGCAGTACACAAGCCAATTTTACCCAAACCAATGAGGCCAACTGTTTTGCCAAACATGTCGAAACCGGTTAAGCCTGCTATGCTAAAGTTGCCTTCTCTTACCCTGTTGTAGGCCTTATGTGTTTTCCGATTAAGTGTCATCAAAGGCCACGGTATGTTCTGCAACCGCATAAGGTGAATAAGCAGGCACCCGAACTATTGGTAAATTCAAGGCTTTTGCAGTTTCCATATCTACCTGGTTGTAGCCTGCGCAGCGTAGTGCCACCAGTTTTACATCCAATTTAGCCAGCATTTCCAGAACTTCTTTATTGGCCTGGTCGTTTACAAAAATGCAAACAGCATCAGCATCTTTTGCCAATGCCACAGTGTTAAGTTGAAGCGGAACTTCCAAAAATTGGAAATTGAATCGGCCTCTGTTGTTGGCCTCAAAAAATTCTCTGTCGTAGTGCTTGGCACTAAAAAATTTGATAATCATGAATTGACGTTCGATGTAATTCCGTGCATATAGCAAAACACAATGCAGCAATGTGCATAAAATCAGTAAATGCAACGAAATTTCATTTCTATTCTCCGAAACTGTTTCAACCCAAATTTAGATTTTGGGCGATAAAAACGTAGATTTACAGCCGCAAAATCAGCAACGCATGCACGATAAAAAGCCGCAACCTTCTGGCTTTCAACTCTCTCAATTATTTTCTCAACTTGTAAGCAAATGGGTTTTTTACGTGGTTTGCTTATTTGCTTTGATAAGTACAGCTTTTGTATTTGTCCGCTACGCCGAACTGATTTATAAATCGGAGGCGCTTATTCTGCTCAAAGACCACAACAGTTCATCAACGATTGGCCTTGACAAAATTTCGGATGATTTAGGTATCGCCTCTGGCAGAAAAAATCTGGATAACGAAATTGCTGAGATAAGATCATATAAGATTGTTTATGAAGCGGTTAAACTTTTAAATTTAGGCATTTCTTATTTTGCGGAAGGCAATATTCGGGTGGCAGAAGTGTACAAAGATTCCCCGATTAATCTTCAGCTTTCCTCATCCATTCCTGCCTGGGAGAACCGCCAAATATATGTAAGCATTCTGAACGATAGCACCTACAGGCTGGAAACGGAAATGAGCAAAAAGGTGTTTGACCCACAGTTGAAATCGTTTATCGAAACCAAAGCAGATAACCCTGAGCGAGTTAACTTAAGATTTGGAATAAGTTATCGGGTAGATACCAGCTTGTTCACCATTGTTTTAGACACAATTAAACTGAGCAATTTCCACGCCAACACCCTATTCTTCTTCAAAATCGAAAACCTTGAAAGCATTGCCCAACGCTATGCCAACAGCCTTCAAATTAAACAAGCTTCCAAGCTTTCGACCATTTTGGAATTGGGCGCTTCAGGAAAAGTGGCAGAAAAGGAAGTGGATTTCTTGAATGCGTTAATTTATGTTTACAGCAACAAATTGCTCGAAGAGAAAAATCAAACCGCTGCCAATACGATTTCCTTTATCGACGAGCAGCTCTCCTCGATCAATATTTCGCTTCAAGACGCAGAAGAGGAGCTGAAATATTTTAGAAAAAACAACAAGATCATGGATTTGAGTTTTGCAGCCACCAATGCATTTACAAAACTTGATGCCTTGGAAAGCGAAAAAGCACAACTAATCATCAAACGAAAATACTACGAGTACCTGCAAAACTATGTAAAGCAAAACAATGTACTCAAAGATGTGATGGCACCTTCGGCAATAGGCATTGAGGATCCACTGCTCAACAATCTTATAGCCCAACTGTCGAGGCTCACTGGTGAAAAAGCTGTTTTGTCTATTTCAGCAAAAGAGAAAAATCCGTCCTGGTTTATATTGGAAGACAAAATAAACACCGTTAAAAAAGACCTTATTGAAAATGTAAAAGGCATCATTGCCTCGTCCGACATCAGCATCAAAGAGGTGAACCAACGGATAGCTGCATTGGAAGAAAGTGTTGGTCAATTACCTGAAAATGAGCGAAAACTGGTGAACATCCAGCGCAGATTCAACCTCAACGACAACATTTACACCTATTTGTTGCAAAAAAAGGCAGAAGCAGGAATTGCCAGGGCAGCCAATTCTTCAGATTGCCGGGTGATTGAAGAGGCCTCTTTGCGAACCACCTATGTTGTATATCCTAAAAAACCAGTGGTGTATGGCATGGCATTTTTCTTCTCATTACTCCTGCCTACCTTGTATTTTGGTTTTCGATTTGTGCTTAACGACAAAATCACATCGAAAGATGACCTTATCGGTGTGACCAACATTCCCATTTTATCGATGGTGGGCAGAAGCTATAAACGCCGTGGATTGGCCATTCACAACAACCCCAAAGCAGCCATCACCGAAGATTTCAGATCGACCAAAATCAACCTCCAATATTTCAACATCGATCAGGAATGCCGGATTATCTGTGTCACATCGTCGGTAAGTGGAGAAGGAAAAACGTTTTGTTCCATTAACCTGGCCAGTGTGATAGCCATGTCGGGCAAGAAAGTTTGTGTCGTATTTGCAGATATGCGCAAGCCCAGAAACGAGAAAGATCTTCAAATCAGTTCTGATTTTGGCCTGAGCAACTACCTCATTGGCAAACTCACTGAAGAAGAAGTCATCCAAAAAACGGCCATCGACAATTTCTACGCCATTAATTCTGGAAGCATTCCTCCCAATCCTGCTGAACTTTTGGGAAGCGAGAAAATTGAAAAGTTGGTTCGGAGTCTGGAAACAAAATTCGACTTTGTTATTATTGATACACCTCCGGTTGGCCTTGTTTCCGATGCCATGTTGCTGATGAAATATTGCGATGCCACCTTGTATATTGTAAGACACAACTACACCCGAAAAGTTTTTCTCACAAAAATTAACGAGCTCTACAACGAGAATCTGTTCAAAAATATCATGATTGTAATGAATGATATCACTGAAAATCAGGCAGGTTATGGATATGGATACGGATATGGATATGGTTACGGGTATGGCTACAACTACAGAAATGAATATACGGAATCTGAAAAAACTTCGTGGTGGGTGAAGCTGAAAGAACGGCTGAATGACTGATAAAAATATGCGTTCAAAATTATTGTTTGTGTTTGGAACCAGACCCGAGGCCATAAAAATGGCTCCGGTGGTAAAAGCTTTTCAGGCAAAACCTGACCTTTTCGAAAGTAAAATTTGCCTTACGGCTCAGCATCGTCAAATGCTGGATCAGGTGATGGATTTTTTTGAGTTGCAGGCCGACTTTGACCTTGATGTCATGAAGCCCGATCAAGACCTGTTCGAGCTCACGGCTAACATAGTTGTGGGCATGAAAAAAGTGCTCGACGATTTTAAACCAGACTTTGTATTTGTTCATGGCGACACCACTACCTCCACAGCGGCTGCTTTGGCTGCTTTTTATGCTGGTGCGCAAGTTTGCCATGTGGAAGCAGGTTTGAGAACATACAACAAAAAAGCACCTTTTCCTGAAGAGATGAACAGGGCTTTGACAGGTCGTTTGGCAGATTGGCATTTTCCACCAACCATCGGTGCAAAAAACAACCTGTTGAAAGAAAACGTAAGCGAAAAAAATATACTGGTTACTGGAAACACCGTGATTGACGCCTTGCTTTATTCAGTAGAGAAAGTAAGTAAAAACGATGATAACGAGGAAATAACCAGCTTAAAAAACACCATCGATTTCTCAAAAAAAGTGGTGTTGGTCACTGGCCACAGACGAGAAAATTTTGGGCATGGGTTCCTTGAAATTTGCAAGGCACTCCAGTTTTTGTCGAAATATCCTGATGTAGAAGTGGTGTATCCTGTTCATTTAAATCCCAATGTACAGAAACCTGTGTATGACCTGTTGAGCGATGCAAGCAACATTCATTTGGTAAAACCCCTATCCTACGAATCCTTTATTTGGTTGCTCGACAAATGCTACCTGGCCATCACCGACTCGGGTGGTATTCAAGAAGAAGCACCCACACTTGGAAAGCCGGTTCTTGTGATGAGAGATACCACCGAACGACCCGAAGCTGTTGAAGCCGGAACTGTAATTTTGGTGGGTGCCAATGCAGATAACATCACCCGGGAAGCACATAAATTACTCACCAATGCCGCTGCATACAAGGAAATGAGCAAATTGCACAATCCATATGGCGATGGCAAAGCCGCAGGCCGCATCGTAGATTTTTTCGCAGAATTTGTTTCAACTAGCACTACAGAACTCACTTTAACTTCCCATGCAAAATCAACATCGTAAAGTTTGTGTGATCGGTTTAGGCTACATTGGCTTACCAACCGCTGCTTTACTGGCCAACCGAGGCTATCAGGTTCACGGCGTAGATGTGGTTAAACACGTGGTCGACACCATCAACAAAGGCGAAATTCACATCATTGAGCCCGATCTTGACGCATTTGTGCATTCAGCCGTAAATTCAGGACACCTGAAAGCAGACACAAAACCTGCTGAAGCTGAAGTATTTATGATCGCTGTGCCAACGCCATTTCATGAAGATCAGTCACCCAACATTGACTATGTCATTGCAGCTACAAAAGCTATTGCCAAAGTAGTGAAGCCAGGAAATGCCATTATTCTGGAGTCAACCTCTCCTGTTGGCACTACCGAGCTAGTGAAAGCCACTTTAGATGAAGCAGGCATAGACACTTCAACTTTGTTTTTTGCCTACTGCCCTGAGCGGGTTTTGCCCGGACAGGTGATGAAAGAACTGATTGAAAATGACCGCATTGTGGGTGGTTTAAATCCAGAATCTACATCTGTAGTAGCAGCGTTTTATCGAAACTTTGTGAAAGGGGAGGTACTTGAAACCAATGCCAAAACTGCAGAAATGTGCAAATTGACCGAAAATGCTTCGAGAGATGCAGGAATAGCATTTGCCAATGAACTCTCCATAATTTGCGATAAAATTGGCATTGATGTTTGGGAACTTATCTCCTTGGCTAACAAGCATCCAAGGGTGAACATTTTAAAACCAGGCCCCGGCGTCGGTGGACATTGTATAGCTGTTGACCCCTGGTTTATTGTGCACAGAACACCTAAAGAAGCCAAACTGATTCGCACGGCCCGGGAAGTAAACAATTACAAAACTGAATGGGCGATTGAAAAAATACTCAGGCATGCCTTCGAATGGAAATCTACCCAAGGCACGATTCCGAAACTGGCAGTGATGGGTTTAGCTTTCAAACCAGAAATTGACGACCTTCGTGAATCGCCTGCATTGCACATCTACCAAAAACTGAAATCTGAGGCCATTGTGCTGATGCCAGTGGAACCACATATTGAAGAATTTGAAGGAAAGCCACTTACAGGGCCTGCGGAAGCTGTGGCACAAGCCGACATCATCGTCTTTCTGGTGGCTCACAAAGCATTCAAAAAGCTAAAAATCGACTCCAGCAAGGTGGTAATCGACTTTTGCGGATTTTTACAATAACCAACTCAATACTTGCAAGATTATGTTTAACCATGAATACAAAACCCCCAAAGTGATTGCCGAAATAGGTTGCAACCACATGGGACAAATGGAAATTGCTTTTGAGCTCATCAAACTGGCCAAAGACTGCGGTGCCGATGTAGCCAAATTTCAAAAAAGATACTCAAAAGAGTTGCTTACAGAGGCGCAATACAATGCGCCACACCCAAATCCGCACAATTCCTACGGTGCCACTTATGGCGAACATCGGGAGTTTTTGGAACTTTCGGTCGACCAGCATAAGGAGCTGAAAAGCTATGCAGAAAGCATCGGGATAGCATATAGCACTTCTGTTTGGGACACGACCTCGGCACAGGAAATAATAGAACTCAATCCAGTGCTGATTAAAGTGCCTTCTGCCTGCAACAATCATTTCGAAATGCTTGAACTGCTACGAGACAGCTATGAAGGCGAAGTTCATTTGTCGTTTGGCATGACCACCCAAGCTGAAGAAGAAAAGGTAGTTCAATTCTTTGAAAAAACTGGCCAAGCTAAAAGCAGGTTAATTATTTACTCTTGCACTTCTGGCTATCCTGTTCCATTCAAAGATGTTTGCTTATTGGAAATCAAGCGATTGTGGGATAAATTTGGAAATAGGGTGAAAGAAATTGGTTTTTCGGGTCACCACCTGGGCATAGCCATAGACATTGCAGCTTTTGCACTTGGAGCCACCTGGGTAGAACGCCATTTCACCAAAGACCGCACCTGGAAAGGAACAGACCATGCGGCTTCGCTCGAAACACCTGGACTTTCAAAACTGGTGAGAAACCTCCACCAAACGCATGAATCGCTCAAGTTTAAGTCGGAAGAAGTGCTCGACATAGAGAAAGTGCAACGAGACAAACTTAAATTCCAGCCCAAATAAACCATGCCTGCAAGGTTAGAAGTGCTGGCTGTGATACCAGCCCGGGGCGGAAGCAAAGGCCTGTTAGACAAAAACATACTTCCATTGCTTGGTCACCCATTGATTGCTTACAGCATCAGGGCAGCACAACTCACTAAGCAAATAACAAGGGTGGTAGTGAATACCGATTCAGAAAAAATTGCTGCTATTGCCCGAGAATATGGCGCAGAGGTTCCTTTTTTAAGGCCGGCGGAACTGGCAGGCGATTTTTCTACCGACCTCGAAGTTTTTCAACATGCTTTGGCCTGGCACCGTGACCAGGAAAACTACAACCCGGATTTGGTAGTACAATTGCGACCAACATCGCCAGTTCGGTTTGTAAACCATATTTCTCAATGCATTGATTTGTTGCAAAACAACTTAGAGGCGGACAGTTTGCGGGTTGTTACACCTTCTCCAAACACACCCTTCAAAATGTGGTGGGTTGACGAGCTCAACCAACCCATGCGCCCGCTCCTGGAATTGCCAGGTGTGGCTGAACCATTTAACATGCCCAGACAAAAACTGCCTCAAACCTACTGGCAAGTAGGCACTTTAGATGTTTTCAGACCTCAATTGGTGCTGGAGCAAAACAGCATGTCAGGCAAACGTATCATGCCTTTTGTGATCGACAGCCAATTTGCGGTTGACATCGATGATATGAACAGTTTCGAAAAAGCAGGTCAGGTTATTTCATCTCACGATTGCGTAAAATGGTGAACAAGTCGGACTGTGTGTTGGTCATCGGTGGCGGCTCCATTGGCGAGCGACACATATCTAACCTATTGGCAGCTGGCTACAGCCAAGTGGCTGTGTTGCGCAAACGAAACCTCCCATTCAGAAACAGTGCTTTGCAATCGGTGCGGGTAGTCACCACTGAAATGGAAGCTTTGGCTTTGAACCCGAAAGCTGCCGTGATTTGCACCCCGACATCTTTGCATCTTTCACAAAGCATTTGGTGCCTAGAAAACGGCATGCATGTGTTAGCGGAAAAACCTTTGTCGCACACCCTTGATGATTGGCATCTGTTAGAAAATTCTGTAAAATCATCTGGCAAGCTGCTTTATGTGGGCTACATGATGCGATTTCATCCCTTGGTGAAAGTCATCAAGGAAAAAATTGAAAGCGAGGAGCTTGGTCATTTACTGAGTTTTACCTCGCACTGGGGCGAGTACTTGCCCAATTGGCATCCCTGGGAAGACTACAAAACCTCTTATGCGGCTCAGGCTCATTTAGGTGGCGGCGCTTCACTCACCTTGAGCCACGACTTAGACATAGTCAACTACCTTGTTGGCAAACCTCTAACCAAATACTTTTGCCTTCAAAATCATGCATCAAACCTGGAAGTTACCGCCGATGCCGGTGCCGATTTTTTGATGGAATATGAGAACAAAACCACAGGCCATGTCCATGTCAACTATTTCGAACAACCGGCCAATCGGTTTTTACATTTGGTTTTTGACAAGGGCAGAATCGAGTTTTATTATTTTAAAAATGAATTGAAAATCATTACGCCAAACCAAGAAGAAGTACTTCTAGCCGAAAACTTTGACAGAAACCAGCTCTTCGTTTCGGAACTGGAATATTTTTTTAGTTTGGCCAATAGTACTATGCCACAGTCGGTGAGCGAAAGCATGTTACAGGAATCTGAAACAATTATCCGCATGTGCATGAACAAACCTCTATCTAAATGATCAAAATGAAGCAGGAACACCCCATTTCAGTTCATGGAAAAACCATTTTTATCACGGGAGCTTTTGGTCTCATTGGTAAGCAAATTTCCAAAGCATTTTTGACACAGGGCGCTCAGGTAGTCCTGGCCGACGTGAACCAATCTGCGATTGAAAGCATTACAAAAGAATTTTCTGACTTGTTCGACAGTACTCAGTTTTTGATACTTCCATTAGATATCACGCTGGAAGACAGCATTGAAAAAGCTTTGGAAGCAACTTTGACCAGATTTGGAAAACTTGATGTGCTGGTAAACAATGCAGCCATTGATGCAAAATTCGACCAGGAAAACACCACCAAAGTCAACAACTCCAGGTTTGAAAATTACCCCTTGCAATTGCTTGAAAAATCAATCGATGTGAACCTGACAGGCATGATTCGAATGACGCAGCTGGCCTGCCGACAAATGTTGAAACAAGGCTTTGGAAACATCATTAACATTGCGTCTACCTATTCCATGGTAGCACCCAACCAAAGCCTGTATGATTTTGGCGATGGAGAAGAAATTCGGTTCAAACCGATTGATTACATTGCTACAAAATCATTTGTACCCAATTTCACGAGGTACATCGCTACTTTTTACGCCAAAGAAGGCATCAGATGCAACGCCATAGTTCCACACGCCATTTTCAACAACCACGCAGAAAAGTTCACCCGCAACTTTGCAAAATTGTCACCATTAGGTCGTATGAGCCAATCGTCTGAACTCGAAGGCCCATTTCTGTTGTTGGCTTCCGACGCCAGCAGTTACATGACGGGCTCCATTCTCACTGTAGACGGAGGTTGGACTGCCTGGTAATTCCGCAAAAACCAATTTCAACTTGATTCAGAAAAAGTCCGTAGCCCTCCTTTCGCTTATCAACCTTAGTTCAGCTTTGCTGGGCATTGGTTCATCGGTGGTTATGGCCAGGATTTATGGGGTTTCAACGGATGTTGAAGTCTATTTTGCAGCTACTTCACTCTTTTTCATGATCACCTCGCTCACCCAAACAGGCCAACTGAGCGAAATTATTTTACCTATTTACCACAGGTACAAAGAAAACGTTAGCCAGCAGGCCGCCAACGCTGTTTTTTCTGTTGTGCTTAGCTGGATGGGTATGGTAGCTATAGGCATTTCGCTATTAGCCTTTTTGTTTTCAGGTCTGTTGTATCAAATCTTAGTTCCTGGATTTGAAAGCTCAAAACTTGAGTTAGGCACTTCTCTTTTTGCTATTATTTCGCCTCTTATTGCTGTTGAAATCATTAAATCATTGCTGGTTACTTTGGTAAATGCTGAAAAGGTTTTTGCTAAAATCGAGCTCATTACCCTCGCCAATCAAGCAGTTGCCATTGCATGTATTTTAACTTTTCATCAACAATTTGGCATTTACGCTGCCTTGTCAGGGCTCTTACTGGGTGAATTGATTTCATTTGGAATGGCCTTTTACTTTTTGCAGAGAACGCCGTTCAGGTATCAATTCAGGCTAAAAACACCCGGTTTTGAACTCAAAGAAGTAGTGAGCAAAATGAGCTTCACATTTGTGTATGTGTTGGCCACTCAGTTTTGGAGTTTTGGATTCAATGCAGCCCTCTCATTTTTACCCCAAGGATATTTTGCTGTTTTCAAATACGCTACTTTGATTTTTGTAAAGCTGAATGGGCTTGTGTTAAGACCAGTCACCATTGTGTTTTTCACGCAATTTTCAACATTGCTCCAACAAGGCAGCACCAAACTTAAGCACCTGGTTCAGCAAGCGAATCGACTTACCTTTTTGCTGGCTATTTCTGCCGGGGCGTTTATGATTTCCTCAAGCAACCCTTTACTCAACGTGCTTTGGAAAAATGGCAAGTTTGAAAGCACCTACATTGATATTACTTTTTACACTTTGATTGTGATGATTAGCCTGGTGTTTTTCAATGGCTTAGGCCTCATATTTAGAAAAATGTGCATGAGTGCAGACCTGGTTAAAACGCAATATGGCTACTACATCATCCTGCAAATTGTGTTTGGGATTTTTACTTATTTTATTGGTCAAACCTTGGGCTATTGGCCACTTGTCTTGTTGTTTTTCCTCAACAATGTCAGTATCGCTATCATTCCCATCATCGTGTTTTATTGCTACAAAAAGGAACTTTTTACGCTATATCATCGTGAATTCATGACTAAAGCCATTGTGTTTGCAATAGCTCTTTTGGCAAGTGCATTTTCTATTCATTTCGGGTTAGGCTATTTTTGGCCTACCGATACCATGTTCGAAAACCTGCTTGCCGGAAGTGTTAACACATTCATTTTAAGTATGATATTACTACTTTTAATGCGATGGTTTCGTTTCGACGAATTGCAACTTCTGAGTATGGTGTTGAAAAAGCTTAAGCTTATAAAAAGTGCCTGAAAACGTAAATAAGTCTACATTAAAGGTTGTCTTTTTGCCCATTTGGGGCAAACTGAATGAAACCATACCCATGATGCAAATGCGGGCGCTTGACAATTTGGGTATACCTTCAGGCTATGGAACTAAAGGAACATTTTTCAATGCTATAAGAACCTATTTCCGACACAAGCCCAAAGTGATCCATTTCGACTGGATTCACCAATATTCGCTTACGCCAGGTGTGCCAAAAAGTTTACTCAAAACAATGGCTTTTGTGATAGATATCTGGCTGGTAAAGCGTTTGTTTGGGGTAAAAATAATCTGGACGCTTCACAACCTGCAGCACCATGAACAAAGACCCAGAAACATTGAAAAGTGGGTGCAAAGGTGGTTTGCGGGTCAATGCTTAAAAGTTCGGTTATTGGGAAATGGAATAGAGAAACAAGTTGCAGCCCACCTGCATATTTCAGCCGAAAAACTAGAAGTTTTACCCGAAGGTTCGTTTGTAGAATGGTATCCTGAAACCGTAGACAACCAACAAGATGCCAGAGAAAAGTTAGGCTTACCGCTTGATGACAAAATCTGGTTGTTTTTTGGCAATTTAAGGCCTTACAAAGGAGTTGAAGATCTGATTCAGTATTTTAACAATGCCGGACTTCCAAACACCCAACTTGTAATTGCAGGAAGTGCTTATAGAAAAGATTACGCCGAAATTGTTCGACGGGCAGCAGAAAGTTCACCCAACATCAAAACAATCATCAAGCCAATTCCAGATGAAGAAATTTCGGTTCTATTTCATGCTGCCGACCTGGTAGTTTTGCCTTTTAAGGATGTTTTAAACTCAAGCACAGTAAATTTGGCCATGAGTTTTGGTAAACCAGTTGTGGCTGCTGCCAAAGGTTTGGTTCCGTTCAGGTTGAACAAACAACCTGAGTTGTTATTTGGAAAGAACAAAACCCTGGCAGAGGTACTTGATTTAGCTTCAACGCTTGAAAAAGAAACATTGCAATCAATAGGCGCTCAAAATCTGGAAGAAGTAGAAAAGTACACCTGGAGCGATTTTGCCAACTTTATGGCCGACATGCTACATGGTTAGACTTGAAAATAGCCAATCTTCAAACGCTACAGAATTTGCCACAACCACGGCTTGGATGGTTGCTATTTACCAGTTTTTCAATTTTATAGCATTTTCAACTCACGGTCGTGATATCGCAGCCATTCGGTTTGCAAGAGAACCTGTGCTGCTGCTGTTGCTAGTCATGTTGTTTTGGAAAAAAGCAGATGAAAATCCATCTCTAGGTACTGGTTTCAAGCACTTGGCACTGGTTTTTTTCTTGTTTTTACTGTATGCCGTTTTCAATTGCTTTTTTAGCCTTTCCCCAATCGATTCGCTACAGTATTATTCATGGTTGTTTGCCGCACTTATTTTTTTCTACAAAGTAATTTGGAACCCGCCTACTTCAATTCCTTTCAAATCTACTTTATTCGAAACAGCTAAACTGTTGTTTATATTACAAATTGGCCTTGTCATTTTCTCTTATTTTGGTGGGTATGTGCTTGGGATAGAGGATTACTTCGATGTGCGGTACAATGAAATTTCAGGAGAATTGAAACTTGAATTTGGAGGCATATTTAGCTCCACAAATGCATTTGGTATTTTAATGTATCAAACTTTTGCCCTTGGACTCATACTTCTGGCCAAACCAGGCTTCAAGTTCAAATTTGCAGTAGTACCAATATTAGCAGCGATAGCAGTGCTTATTGTTCAAATTAACAACCGATCAAGTTTGCTTTGCCTGGTTGGCATGCTTTTATTGGCCCTTGTGTTCTATTTCAAAAACTATTGGCTTGCCATTGTCATGTTAGCAGGCATGGTTCTTTCTTTTTTTCTCATGCCTGATTTTGTACAAGACAAATTCAGATTGAGCCAATTTGAAGGGGAGAAAAGATTTGGAAACCGAACTGAGCTCATTGACAACGGTTTGTATATTATTAAAGAAATGAACTTTTTTGGAGTGGGGTATTACAATCAAAGGAATGCTCTTCGGTCTTTCGGCGTAGTGGAAGAATCTGAAAAAGTGCTCAATTTGCACAACACCTACCTGGCTATGCTCATCGAATTTGGTTACCTCGGTACCTTTATTTTCCTGGGCGGTATTTTGTTGGTGGTGGGAAAAGCAACCTGGAGGGTGCAAAATCCAGATAATTACTCAATTACAACACTTCTGGTTTGCGCTGTTCTGTCCATGATGCTTTTTCACAGTACAGTTGAAGACTCGTTTAACTCGCCGGGTTCGCCTTCATTTAATTTTTTCTGGTTTCTGCTATTGATGATGCTCGCTATTTCAGATGAAAAGCCAGCTTTAGCTATAAAATCATGAACAGAAAGCTGAATATTGTTTACACCGCCACGCAATACAATCAGGTGGTTTCTGGACCGGGAAGGTTTGCAGAATACCTGAAGCAACTCCGCTCCGATAAGCTTTCCATTTATTTTATATCCGATCAGATTGCCCAGGCTGGTGACCGTGAGATAGCAGCAGCGAGAATCAATTGGCTTTATAAAATGCCGTTTTATTGGATTTTGCGGGCCTGGTTTTTTGCAAGAGCACTCCAAATACTGCGAAAAAAAGTAGCCTTGGATGCCATTCTTTGCAGCTCGCCATTCGAGGCCATTTTCTTTAGCAACATGCAAATTCCAGTCTATGTGATGGTAAATGACTACAACTATGCACTTCCCGATTTTCAGAATTTACGCAAAACGGCTTCTTTGAACAAAGCTGTAGCAAGGCAGGTTTACCATTACCTTGAGAAATGGGTAGTTCGGCGGTCAGATTTTATGGTGGCCAATTCTTTGTTCAACCAAAAAATTATTGAAAAGGCATACCAATTGCCGGTTTCAAAAAGCAAACTGCTGTATAAAGTGGTTGATCTGAGTTATTTTCAGTTTTCAGAAAAAGAGCCAAAACCTCCCAGACAATTTCTATTTATCAAAAATGATTTTCGACGAGGTGGCTTGCCGGTGATTATCAAGGCATTGTCCAAGCTTGAATTTAGCTCTCAAATAAGTTTGGTGGTGGCGGGTTTATTTCCTTCTGCTATCATTGAAGTGCAAGAAATGGCTCATCAAGCTGGATTCAAAGGAAAATTGTTGGTAGAAGGCCTGGTAAAAAGAGATAAAATTGTGGCTTTATTGCGGGCCTCTGATGTGTTCATTAACATGGCTTACCAGGAAGCGCTAGGCGTTTCTTGTCTGGAAGCCATGGCCTGTGGCGCTCCTGTCATTGCTTCGAATGCGGGTGGGCTGCCAGAAGTGCTCGACAACGGCAAAGCTGGTTTTTTGCTTGAGCCCGGCGATGAAACAGGTTTGGCCCAATTAATCAATCAACTTTGGCAACAGCCGGAATTGATGCAAGAAAAAAGCAGGCACGCACTACAACACGTGCAGAAATTCAGCCTTTCAAACCTGGAGCAAAACCTTTTTGATTTGTTTACAGTAGAAAAGAAGGGTGTTTAAGCTTTAATTCCAAATTTGACATTGATTTGAAAAATGATGACGCAGCAAGAGTTTCGCAAAATGGCTTTAAGCTTCGAAAACAGTGAAGAACTGCCTCATTTCGAAAACACTTCTTTTCGAGTAAAGGGTAAGATATTTGCCACCATGAACCTCAAAGAAAACAGAGTCTGTCTGAAACTGAATGAAATTGATCAGGATGTTTTTTGCAGTTTCGACAAAAAGATAATGTGGCCAGTTCCTCATGCATGGGGGAAACAAGGCTGGACTTTGGCACAATTAGACCTCATACATCCAGATATGCTTTCTGACGCCCTACAAACTGCTTATGCTACACGCCTATCTAAAACCAAGAAGAAACAATGAATCAGGTACTTGTTAAACAAATTCTAGATGTGTTGCAACAACACGCACCCTGGCAGTTGCAGGAAAACTATGACAACGCCGGACTCATAGTTGGTGATCCAGCTGCAGAAGTAACAGGTGTGTTGCTATCGCTCGACTGCACAGAAGCTGTGGTTGAAGAAGCCATTCGCAAAGGCTGCAACACCATTGTAAGCCACCATCCCATTGTTTTCAAAGGACTGAAAAGCTTTACCGGAAAAAACTATGTGGAGCGAACCGTCATACAGGCCATCAAACACAACATCAACCTGATAGCCTGCCACACCAATGCAGACAATGTTTCGACCGGAGTGAACAAAATGATTGCTGACCGGCTTGGCCTTATGAATCAAAAAATACTGGCGCCTAAATCCGGGTTGCTGCGCAAGATCACCACCTTTGTGCCTAAGGATTTCAGCGAAAGGGTTCGTAATGCACTTTACGCCGCCGGAGCGGGACATATTGGCAATTACTCGCATTGTAGTTTTACCCTGAACGGAACAGGCACTTTTCTTCCTGAACAAGGCGCAAATCCGAGCTTAGGCATGGTAGGAGCATTAGAGCAAGTGGAGGAACATCGGGTTGAACTCATTTTTCCTGCGCACCTGGAATCGCAAATCATGGCTGCTTTAACAGAAAGCCATCCTTATGAAGAAATTGCATTTGACATTCAAACGATAGAAAACGCTTGGCAACAAACAGGTTCAGGCATGGTTGGCGACTTGGAAAGACCTATGGCATCCGACTTTTTTATCGAGCGTCTGAAAGAGAAAATGAATGCCAGTGTGGTAAAATACACACGTCTACACAAACCATCGGTACAGCGAATTGCTGTTTGTGGAGGAACCGGTATTTTTTTATTGCCACAAGCCATCAGAGCCAAAGCAGATGTATTTGTGACTGCTGATGTGAAATATCATGAATTTTTCGATGCGGAAGGACAAATCGTGTTGGCCGACATCGGGCATTATGAAAGCGAACAATTCACTGTTTTTTTGTTTCATGAGTGGTTGTCGGCTAAATTTCCTAATATTGCACTCCATTTCACAGAAACTACGACCAATCCCGTTTTATATTACTGACAGCATGGAAGTTACGGTTGCTCAAAAACTAGACGCCTTACTCAACCTTCAAAAAATTGATTCATCGCTAGATGAAATCAAAAAACTCAGAGGAGACTTGCCTGAAGAAGTGCAAGATCTTGAAGATGAAATTATCGGCTACGAAACCCGAATCAAAAAGTTTACCTCCGAAATTGATGAGCAAAAAGCAGAAATTACTGCCTTGAAAAATGCCATCAAAGAAGCTGATAAACTGGTAAAACGATACGAAGAGCAACAAATGAACGTGCGCAATAGCCGGGAGTTTGATGCTATTTCTAAAGAAATTGAATCTCAAAAACTCGATGCACAACTCTTCGAGAAAAAGATAAAAGAGTTTCAAGCCAAAATTGAATTCAAAAACCAAGAAATTGCTACCATTAAGCTCACGCTCGAGGAACGCAAAAAAGATCTGGATGTAAAAAAAGGTGAACTCGACAACCTGGTTGAAGAATCGACAGCTGAAGAAGGTAAACTTCAAGCCCAAAGAGAAACGGCATCTACTCACATAGAAGAACGTTTGCTGGTTTCTTACAACAAATTGCGAAAAAATTCACGCAATGGTTTGGCGGTAGTGTTGGTGAAAAGAGATGCTTGCGGCGGCTGTTTCAACTTTGTACCACCTCAGCGCCAGGCAGAAATTAAAGAGAAAAAGAAAATCATCGTTTGCGAGCATTGCGGTAGAGTTTTAGCTGATGTTGAAACTATCGAACTTGAAATTCCAGTTGGCCGTGGACGCTAATCAGATATGTTAAATTGAAAAGGGTGGCTCTCCACCCTTTTTTTATGCCTTCCCATTTGCAACAGTTCTTTCCTCTCAGCGGCGAACCAAAATCTAAGTTTATCGAAAAAGCATTGGCTTGGTCTAACCAATTTACCTACTCAGCTTATTTCGATCCAAACCAATTTAACTACCCTTTTCAGCCCTTCAAACACATGTTGGGCGTAGCAGATGAACATGCTTTTGTACTTGAAGCAAACCAAGATCATGCAGGCTTTTTTCAGCTCCTAAAGAAAGAGCACAAAAGAAAGTGGCTCATGGGGTTTTTGGGTTATGATCTCAAAAACGAGTTGGAACAGCTTGCAAGCGAAAACTTTGAATTATTACCGTTTCCAAAAGCTCTTTTATTTGAACCCGGAGTTCGACTGGAGTGGCAAGACGATTTGCTGAAAATTGAAGCTAAAAATCCACAAGACGTTTTTGATGAAATTTGGGAAACCAAATTTACGCAAGGGCATCTAAAACTTGAAGTAGCCACAACACCTTGCTTTGCAGAAACAGAATACCTGCATCAGGTTGAACAAATCAGAACCTGGATTGAAAATGGGGAAGTCTATGAGCTTAACTTTTGCCTTGCTCACAAAATTTCAGGCCTGAATCTGCAAGCATCGCAGCTTTTTTCGAAACTCAATGCCAAATCACCTGCTCCATTTGCAGGATACTTGAATGCGAGAGAATTTGGCATTGTTTCAGCCTCGCCAGAACGTTTTATGAAACGAAGTGGAGATATGCTCATCTCACAGCCGATAAAGGGAACTGCCCCAAGAAATCTGAATAACCCGAAAAAAGACGCAGCATTAGCAGAAGAGCTTCGCAAAAGCGAAAAAGAGCAAGCCGAAAACCTGATGATTGTTGATTTGACAAGAAACGACTTGTCGAGAAGCTGCGAGCCAGGAACTGTTGCTGTACATGAACTATTTGGCATCTACAGTTTTAGCCAGGTGCATCAAATGATTTCTACTGTGATAGGTACAAAGCGAAAGGAAGTTCATTTCAGTGAGGCCATCGCAAGTGCTTTTCCCATGGGCAGTATGACAGGTGCACCTAAAATCAAGGCTATGGAATTGATCGAACAACTTGAAAACTTCAAACGAGGACCATTTTCAGGCACATTTGGCTACATAGATCCTGAAGGCCAGTTCGATTTCAATGTGCTCATTCGCTCCATATTTTTCAACAAGCAAAACGGACATGGCATGTTTGCCACCGGCAGCGCCATTACTTACGATTCAAACCCAGTAAGCGAATGGCAGGAATGTGCCATGAAGGGGAAAGCCATAGCCGAAGTACTTGAAACTTTAGGTTAGAGCTAATTTTTTCAAGAATTACCTTTGAGTGAATTCCTGATAACATAATTTCATCTATATAACTGAAATTCAATTATTTAAATTCTGAAATAATTAATGGTAAATATGTTGTCTAAAACTTATGCAAACAAAATGAGGCCAAATTTAATTGTATGTACAACTAAATGTTAAATCAAAAAAAATGAAAGACTTAAGAACACTGGTTGACGAATTGAATCAAATGATTCTGGAAGGTAAAATAATGGACGCCTTCGAAAAATTTTACGGAGAAGATGTGGTGATGCAAGATAATGATTACCCGACACGAGTGGGCAAAACCATCAACCGCCAATACGAAGAAGATTTCGTGAACGGACTAACGGAATTCAGAGGAGCCAAAGTGGTAAGCACACTCATCAGCGACGGCATGGCAGTTGTAGAATGGTGGTTCGACTATACCCATAAAGATTATGGTGTGAGAAACTACACCCAGTTGGCTGTTCAACGATGGAAAAACGGCCAAATCGTGGAAGAGAAATTCTACTATAATAGCTAAGTACAAAAACTAGTTCAACCTAAAGATGTCCTGCCCCTAAAAGGCAGGACATTTTATTTGTGGGGTTTGAACTAAAAAATTCAATCTAAATTCGATTCTCAAAATGTAAGCCTTGTTTTTCGATCGGGCCTTGAAAATCTATCAATGGAAAAATAGAAATTTCCATTTTGAATCTTGCCTTAGAACCATATTCCCATTAGAAAAATTTACCACGCAACGGTTGAAATAGCAGAAGTCACCTTCAAGCATCATATTAATCGACCTTTTATATGACAAAAAAATTTTCATCCATCAATTTTTATCCCACATTTACCAGTTCAATTCCTTTCTTTTATCATAAACAATAACATCCAAGCCTATGAACGCTGATAAAGTTGACTTCTACCTGATGACGAATGGTAAGTTTTTCGAAAGCCATGCCCTGCCAGAAGTAAGAAATAAATTGCAAACACTCGACGACCAAAAATGGAGCATGCTTCAGATGCTGCAATTTAAAGATCCTACCACCACGATTATCATTTCAATTCTTGCCGGATCACTAGGAATCGACAGGTTCTATATTGGTGACACAGGATTGGGTGTTGCCAAATTACTTACTTGTGGCGGTCTAGGAATCTGGACCATTGTTGACTGGTTTATGATCATGGATGCTGCCAAGCGCAAAAACCTGGAAACTTTTACATACACATTGATGTATTAATCGCATGAAAACCAGCAGGTTCTATTTATTAATGAGCTTGTTTTGGTTGGCCGGAGTGCTTTGGTTGGTTATTTCATCTTCGAATGCAATGGCTGACTTTGGCACTTCAGTTTGCTTATTTAAACAAACCACTGGCCTGGCTTGTCCGTCCTGCGGAACCACCCGCTCCATTCAAGCTTTATTGCATGGAGATTTACTTGAGGCGCTTACAATCAACCCCTTGGGTTTGTTTGGATTCGCTGCCATAGTCATGTTGCCTTGTTGGTTTTTGGCTGACGGCTTGACAAAAAAGACCAGCATGTTCTTAAGTTGGAATTTCCTGGAAACCAACCTTAAAAAACCTGTTTTTTACTGGCCTTCCATTTTGGTCATTGTGGCCAATTGGGTTTGGAACATCACCAAAGCATTATGATACACATACGCCCATTTTCTTACCGACCATCTGAAAGTGAAAAGGAGCAGGCTTCTAACAGCTACCTGATGAGCCTCGTGGCGATTATTGCAGGTTTGCCATTGCCCATTTTGAATTTATTGGCGACTTTAATCTTCTATTTGGGAAACCGAAAATCTACTCCGTTTGTACGCTGGCATTGCATGCAGGCTTTGCTTTCGCAATTGAGCCTGTTGGTAATTAACAGCATCACCTTCTGGTGGACTATTGCAATATTGACTGACAAAGCACAATTTTCAAATCAATACCTGGCATTTGTACTTACCGCAATTGGCTACAATATTGTTGAAATTGTTGCCACCATTTACACCGCTGTGCAAACCCGGAATGGTCTCCATGTGGAGTGGTTCTTCTACGGCACCCTCACCAATCTGTTTAGCACTAAATAGTATGAAAAATTATTTTATTCAGGGCATTCTATTGATAGTTACGTTTTTGCTGGGTTGGTGGCTGCTCAGTCAAGTGGATTGGGTATCAATCTTGCGAATCAAGCCTGCCAAGGAAATAGCAGACGAAAAGCTAGGTAAGCTCATTTTCAGCACGTTTGAAAAAGAAGTTGTGAAAGCCAAGTCTGTCACGCTGCCTCTCGACACCTTGAAACGAAGGATTTGCCAGGCTAATGGAATCGATGAAAAAACCATAAAGTTATATGCCATTCATTCCAATGAAATCAATGCTTTTGCTTTGCCTTATGGCTATGTGATGGTGAATTTAGGTCTTATCGCCAAATGCGAAGATGAAGCTGCACTGGCAGGAGTCCTTGCACATGAAATTGCCCATATTCAGAAAAACCACATTTCGAAAAAGCTGGTGAAAGAAATTGGTGCAGCGGCTATAGGTAAAATTATTTTGAATGATGCTGCCGGCGAACTACTCAGTGAAGTAGTTCACGTGGTGACATCGAGAGCCTACGACAGAGGTCTTGAATCAGAAGCCGACCAGTTGGCTACGTCTTACCTTTGCAAAGCAGGAATAGAAACCAAACCCTTTGCTGAATTGATGAAGAAATTGGAAAAAGATGCCAGTTTGGATGCTTTCAAGTGGGTAAGCACACATCCCGACAACGAAGAGCGAGCCGCACAAATAACCAGGGATGGAGCAGCCTGCACAAATGCCAACAGCAAGATACTGGCAGAACCAACGTGGCAAGAACTAAAAACCAAAAGTGAGATTTCCAGTGAAAAAAATTTATAAGTCAACTTTTTCATTGCATCTACATCATTGACCATGTATGGTTGGCATTCATTCAACCTTACAAAGACGTAAAATGCAAGAAGATATGGATCAAGAACTTTTAAGCAGTTGAAATAGCATTACCCCAAAAGAGTCTGCATTTCAAACTCCTTCGCTGATAAAACTTGTGTAAATGGCTCCTGATGGCATGAATCAATAAGTGATAAAACAGACATTCCTAATTCAGGATGAACCAAATCAGGCGCCAGATCTGCCAAGGGTCTTAACACAAACAGCCGCTGGTGCATCAAAGGGTGAGGCACTTGTAAATGTGGTGATTTAATTATTTGGTTATCAATCAAAATTACATCAATGTCGATGATTCTGGGAGCCCATTTTTCTGTTCGGAACCTACCTAATGTTTGTTCTATAGCCAATACCTTTTGCAAAATTGATTCAGGGGTGAGGTTCGTTGATCCACCCACTACCATATTAAAAAACGGTTGCTGTTCGGTATTGCCCCACGGCGGGGTTTCATACACCGGAGAACATTGAAATCGATGGCTGAGTACAACTTGCTTCAACTGAATAGAGGCCTGCTGCAAATGACTTAGGCGGTTGCCGATATTGCTCCCCAGCGACAAGTAAAGCATATTTATTTGAATTTCACTTCCGTGGCACCATAGCCAAATTTTTCCTTGCGGGCATCTTTAAACCAGGCCACATGAATATGGCCAGACAAGCGCCTGTGGATTTCGTTCTTTAAAATTCCATTGCCTACCCCATGGATAAAAACCACCACATCAGCTTGTTGCAAAATTGATTTGTCGAGTTGCTTTTCGAATACATTTATTTGCAGTTTCAGCATTTCACCTGCCGACATGGAGCCTGGATTGTCAATCAATTTTTCGATGTGCAAATCTACTTCTGGCGACATTGGTTTGGCCTTTGGCTTGAGAAACTCACTCACCGTTTTCGCCTGGTTTTCAATGAGGGCTTTTTGGAGATCTCCAAAATCGACAGGATCGTCATCGAGTTGGATGAGGTAGCCGCTGATTCCCATGGTTTGAATCATGACCGGCTTAGCAGGCTTTTTCCATTTCGAAAAAGGAACCACTCCTGCCCCACCCTGCAATCGTTCATAATGCAAAAATCGGTAAGGCTGAAATTGCACTTCATAATCCGGCTGATGATGTAAATCAGACTCCTTGAGCAATTTTTCCAACGAAAGATCAGACTTGGCTTTCACAACGCCTGCCCATTGATAGGTATAGCCTTTTAAGCCATCTGTGGCTACCGTAGCCAGCATATCAAAATCGGTATTGTTCACCAAAAACAAACTAAACTTGCCAGGTTCTGCTTCTACCAAACCCATAAAAAAACCTTTTCTCACCAGCACCCTTTCTCTGGGCGTTTGTTGATTTTTTACTTCCTTAACCTCTGGTTCTTCATACGTTCCAAAATACCTTTTCTCTACCTGCGAAATCACTACAATTTCCGATGCATGCATGGGAATGTCGAACCCACTGTCCAGCAACACCTGCAAACGGCCATCTGACAACACTTTTTGTATCGTTCCTTCTTCCCGGTCTTGGATTAATCTGATCCTATCTCCTGCAATCATGCCTTTTGTTTCGTTAAAAGTGTTTGGCAAAGGTAACTCCGCTACCACAAATGATAGGGAATGATTTGGGGAAATTTGTTCATTTTTGCGCCTTTATTTTAATTACATCTCAGGACTTTACCAGATGAAAAAAGCATTAATCACCGGTATTACCGGACAGGACGGTGCCTACTTGGCCGATTTATTGTTGGCCAAAGGCTACGAAGTGCACGGGGTGAAGCGACGCTCATCGCTTTTCAATACCGACCGCATCGACCACCTTTACCAGGATCCACACGAGCGCAACATTCGTTTCAAACTCCATTATGGCGACCTTACAGATTCGACCAACCTGATCAGAATTGTGCAGGAAGTGCAGCCCGACGAAATTTACAACCTCGGTGCCATGAGCCATGTAAAAGTGAGTTTCGACACACCCGAGTACACCGCCAACGCCGACGGAATCGGCACTTTGCGCATTCTGGAAGCCGTGCGCATTTTGGGTTTAACTGATAAAACCAAAATTTATCAGGCATCAACTTCAGAGTTGTATGGCTTGGTGCAGGAAGTGCCGCAAAGCGAGCGAACGCCTTTTTATCCACGTTCGCCTTATGCCGTGGCCAAAATATACGCTTACTGGATTACCGTAAACTATCGGGAAGCGTATGGCATGTTTGCCTGCAATGGTATTTTGTTTAACCATGAATCGCCTTTACGTGGCGAAACTTTTGTTACCCGGAAAATTACCCGTGGTGTGGCCAGAATAGCCATGGGTTTGCAAGACGCCATTTACCTGGGCAACCTGGATGCACAACGAGATTGGGGACATGCCAAAGATTACGTGGAAGCCATGTACCTCATTCTGCAACAACCCAAACCTGAAGATTTTGTGATTGCCACCGGTGTGACCACACATGTTCGGGATTTTGTTAGGATGGCTTTTGCCGAAGTAGGCATTGAAGTAGCCTTTTCAGGAAAAGGAGAAGAAGAAATCGCTAAGGTAGTGGCTTGCCATAATCCTGATTATCAAGTGGAAAAAGGACAAGTTGTGGTGGCGGTTGACAAACGCTATTTCCGCCCAACGGAGGTAGAATTGCTGATAGGCGACCCTACTAAATCAAAAACACAGTTGGGCTGGGAACCAAAATACGACTTGCCAGCTTTGGTGAAAGACATGATGCAAGCCGATGTGGCCCTCTTCAAACGTGACCAATACCTGAAAAGCGGCGGACACAACATTTTGAACTACTACGAGCTGTAACATGCAGAAAAGCGGCAAAATTTATGTGGCCGGACACCGGGGCATGGTGGGCTCGGCCATTATCAGGTTGTTGGAAAAGCAAGGTTTCAACAGCATTGTTACCCGAACGTCAGCAGAACTTGACCTCAAAAATCAGGCAGATGTAAAGGCATTTTTCGACTCCGAAAAGCCAGATTACGTGTTTCTGGCTGCGGCCAAAGTAGGCGGCATTCATGCCAACAACACATTCAGAGGGCAGTTTTTGTATGAAAACCTCATGATTCAAAACAATGTGATTCATGAAAGCTACCTACATGGGGTAAAAAAGTTGTTGTTTCTGGGCAGTTCATGCATTTACCCAAAAATGGCTCCCCAGCCGCTAAAAGAGGATTATTTACTCACAGGCCTGCTGGAACAAACCAACGAGCCTTATGCCATTGCCAAAATTGCCGGCATTAAATTGTGCGAAACTTACCGTCACCAATATGGCTGCGACTACATTTCTGTGATGCCCACCAACCTCTACGGGCCAAACGACAACTACGACCTGAACAACAGCCACGTGTTGCCAGCCTTGCTGCGCAAATTCCACGAAGCGAAAATGGAAGGCAAAACCGAAGTGGAAGTGTGGGGAACAGGTTCACCCATGCGGGAGTTTTTGCATGTAGACGACCTGGCTGCGGCTTGCTTTTTTCTGATGGAAAACTATTCTGATGCGCAATTGGTAAACATAGGCACAGGCGAAGACCTGACCATCAAATCTCTCGCTGAACTGATAGCCTCTGTGGTTGGATTTGAAGGAAACATAGCCTGGAACACTTCAAAACCCGATGGAACTCCCCGCAAACTGATGGATGTAACCAAACTACACAACATGGGTTGGAAACACCAGATCGAACTACCCGAGGGCATTGCCACGGTATATGAAGAATATAAATTGAGAGAAGTAGCTGCGTAAAATAGCAAGCAGATAAAACCAAAAGAGCCTTGGGTGATATGCCTGAGGCTTTTTTTTGACTTGAGCCTCGTGTATTTAGGAAACTCTTATCATGTGTTGAAGCTCCTTTTTTATAACGCTCGAAAAAGTTTGCTCATTCCGGAGTGCGTGGCTTCTTTGGAAATTTCGGATTGATCTTTTCCAACCTCTTTCTACAAATCAACACCCTCAACATTATGATTTCACAACAAAAAAATCAGATTGTGTAATGAATCGGAGGCCATTGGCCACGACCTTTGTTTCTCCAAACAGGAGGGGGTTTTAGGAACATTATCAAGTATCGACGGAAAAGTAAAGCGCCGTAGAAAAGACATCGACTCATTCCAAATCCTTTTTTGAAAAATATATACTTAATGTGATCCTCCGCTACAGTTGCATTTGTGAGTTGAATCTAAGTATCAATATACAAAAAAGCCCGACAAGGCCGGGCTTTTCAAAAAATAAGTTTTAGCAATTAATACCCTCCCCTGAACTTTAAAGTTTGAGCCACCTTATCAATAGCGACTACATACGCTCCAATGCGCAAAGTGGTGTCATATTTTTTTGAAGCCAGATAAACCCGTTCAAAAGCGTCTTTCATAATACGGTCGCTTCGACGTTGAACCCTGTCTAGTCCCCATTTATATCCCAATCGATTTTGAACCCACTCGAAATAAGAAACAGTTACACCACCAGCATTTGCCAAAATATCCGGCACAGCCATAATACCTTTTTCCTGGATAATCATGTCTGCACGAGCCGAAGTTGGACCATTCGCTCCTTCTACAATCAGCTTGGTTTTTAATTTATTCACATTATCAAATGTAATTACATCTTCTTTAGCAGCTGGCACGAGCACATCTACTTCCAAAGTCAGCAATTCATCATTGGTAAAAAGCGTTGCTTCTGTATAGCCTTCCATGCTGTTGTTGTTCTTATCTCTGTAGGCTAGTGCTTTTTCAATGTCGATGCCTTTATCATTGTAGTATGCACCTGAAATATCACTAATGGCCACTACTTTAACACCCCTTTCGTGCAACAATCGGGCAGAAACAGAGCCTACGTTCCCAAACCCTTGAACAGCACATGTAGCACCAAATGGGTTAATGCGCAATTTTTCCATGGCTGCAAAAGCTGAAACCATTACACCCCTTCCCGTAGCATCTACTCTACCCAGAGAACCACCGAGAACGGTTGGTTTACCAGTAACCACAGCAGTAATAGTAGTTCCATGGGCTTTGGAATATTCATCCATCAGCCAAGCCATTTCCCGCTGACTTGTTCCCATATCAGGCGCAGGAATATCTTTATCAGGACCAAAAACTTCGATCATAGCCATGGTATAAGCTCTTGTGAGCCTTTCTATTTCTCCGGCAGACATTTTACGAGGATCGCATTTGATACCTCCTTTTGCACCACCATATGGAATGTCTACAACTGCGCATTTCCACGTCATCCAGGCGGCGAGTGCTTTTACTTCGTCAATGTTGACATGCGTGTCATAGCGAATTCCTCCTTTGGCAGGACCAAGGATGTTGGAGTGAATAACCCGATATCCTTCAAACACCCGGATTACTCCGCTGTCCATGGTTACAGGTAAAGACACAATAATTTGCTTTGAAGGAGATTTGAGAACGTTGTAGGTAGGTTCGTCAATACCCAACAGTTGTGCTGCCACATCAAAGCGAGACATCATCGAATCAAAAGGATTCTCTTTGTCCTTGATGGGAGCCGGTTCAATATAGGCCATATTTGGTTGAAATTTGGTGAGATTCGGCGGCGAAATTGGTTAATTTCCAATTGCAAATACAAAGTATTTTAGCTTACAATCAGCTTTTGACCAGGCTTCAATACTTTTGATTTCAGGTTGTTTTTTTTAATCAGCTCTTTGGCTGAAATATCGTACTTTCTAGTGATTGAATAAATTGTGTCTCCTTTTTGCACCTGATAGAACTTTAGTGCTTCAGAAGGTTGGGTTGACTTTGAGTGAGTTTCAGGTTTTTCAACGAAAACAACTTCGGTTGCCAGCTTTCTCGCATTATGCTTCACAACCAAGATTTGACCAACTTTCAAATGCTCAGTTTGAAGGTTGTTCCACACCATAATATCTTTTGTTGAAACCCCATGTTTTTTTGAAATGGAAAATAATCCTTCGCCCTTTCTCACAGTATGCATGGACACCTTATAGGCAGTTTCTGATTCGGCGTCAACGATGCTCAAAGAAGTATCAACCTTTTCTGGTTTATCTTTCATTGGTTTTAATACCAAATGACTTTCAATAGTTGGTTTTGATTGAGCCACTTTTTCAATGGGTTTATCGACAACCAAGCTTTGACCTTCATATAAATTCTCTGAAGACAGATAATTCCAAACCATGAGATCGTCTTTGCTCACCTCGAATTTCCTCCCAATGGCGTACAAACCTTCATTTTTTCCAACGATATATGGAGGCTTTACCATGAGTTGAACTTGACTATCTGGAAAGAATGTGACCTGAGTTGGCTTTTTTACCTGGGCGATTTGAATTTCTTGTTTTCCAGGCTCGAACTGCACCTTAAGTCTTCTCCCGGCGGGCACAAATGCAGATCTTTTCAATCTGTTCCACTTTTTAATTTGGCTAGGGCTGCTGTTGTACCGACCGGCTATCATGGCCAGACTTTCTCTCTTTTTCACAGTATGATATACCCAGGTGCCAGACGATGAACTAGCGGTTAATGTTGGTGCTACTGGAAGTACAGTACTTGCCGAATCTTCCCAAACCACTTGATTTTCTAAGTAATACGTCTTCTTTTCTGCAGGTATACACAAAGGATAAGGCAAATTACAGGCATAAATATTTTTAGAAAGATGCGGGTTAAGCTGCCGTAAGACATTGGAATCTACCTGTAATAATTTTTCAAGTCTGGCGAGATCCAGGTGCTTGCCTGGTCGTATGGTGTCGACTTCGATGGGTCGCATCAAGCTATCAGCATCAGCATACAGATTGTGCTCTGCTGCAAATTTCATACTGTAAACCACCGCAGTAAACTGTGGCACGTAAGATCGTGTTTCCTGAGGAAGATGATTATAAACCTCCCAGAAAGTGCGCCCTCCAGAGTTCCTGATAGCTTTTCTGACATTGCCTGGTCCGCAGTTGTAAGCTGCCAAAGCAAGTTCCCAATCGCCAAACTGGTTGTACAATATCTTCAGGAATCGGCAGGCTCCGTCGGTAGCTTTTTCAATGTGCATTCGCTCATCGACCAAGTGGTTGATGCTCATGCGAAAATCTTTTCCTGTGCCAGGCATAAATTGCCAAAGCCCCATGGCTCCAGTTCGTGACTTTGCGTCATATTTTAAGCCTGACTCAACCACCGAAAGATATTTGAGTTCGTCTGGCAAATTGTACTTTGCTAAGTATTTTTCAAAAATGGGAAAATAATAGCCCTCCCGCTCGAGCATAGTCTGCGTGTAATTGCGCTTGCGCACCAAAAAAAATTGAATAAATCCACAGACAGTCTTGTTGATGGTGAGCGGAATTTGCGTGTTCATACAGGAAATTCTATCTGCAACCACATCCATGTGTACTTTGGGAATGTAGTTTGCATCGGGCAAATCGAGCGATATACTGTCTCCTTCAAAAAATGCGATGAGTGAATCGGCTGCCAAAGCCTCCGATAGTTCAAAGTCGAAGTCTAAATGAAAGGTAGTGTCGGGTTCAAATTTTAAATCCTGAGCAAACAGTGAAGTATTGCCCAAAAGCAACACCATCAAAAATCCCAATACACTGTTTTTCACTCCCTTCATTCTAAAAACACCTTAATGAACCTGTTAATCTTTTGTTACCTGGTATGAAAGTGCTCAAAGTTAGTAACAACAAAAGATGTTGCAAATGAAACGCATTATTTTCAACAAATTATAAGCTACCTGTAATCAAGTATTTAACATGTACCATTTGAACTAAAAAATACATGTAAATTGAATTGGCTAAGCTTTTAAGCAAATGAATTTTTCAAGAGCTTTTTCCAGGTTCCTTTTTCCAGGTTGTACTTAAGGGTTGATGGCAATGCTTTCCACCAAAACCTGTTCATTTCTGTGGCAAATGATGGCTGCATGTAGCAATTGATGGTGCAACCCTGGCAGGCGGGCAATCTGCCTTCCAAAGCTATCAACTGCTGCACGGCTTGACCTTTCCATAGCGCTTCCAATTGTCCTTTAATTGGTATATCTTTGATTCCCAGATGATAACATGGCAAAACCAGCTTGTTTTCAGGCGAAATTACCAATGTTGTGCTGGCGGCTTTGCAAACGGGATTGGCTATTTGATTACCACCTTCAAGACGTAAATCAATGAAGGCATCGTTGAGATACACATGAGGAATTTTACCCCATTTCCTCAGTTGCTCCAATTCTTGAACAGTGAATTGCTGCCCGGTTTCTACTTGGTTGTAGTCAAAAACAGGGTTAAGCAACAGCATGAGTTTATGCTTGACCACAAACTCATCATACACCTCCTGAATGTCAGAAATATTGTGTGAAAAAACGGTAAAAAGAATGTCAGGCCGTTCGCCAAGACGCTTTGCCACTTCTATGGATTCCAGCAAAAAGTCGAAGCAGGCCACCCCTCTCGATGCATCATGTTGTTCCTTGCATGGTGAATCGAGCGAGAAATGAAGCATGTCTACCAAACCTTTGAGTTTCTCGGCCTTTTTCGGATATAACAGGGTGTTTGTTGTGAGCGTAGTAATGAAACCTTGTGATTTGGCAAGATGAAGTAACTGGTCAATTTCCTGATGAAGCAATGGCTCACCACCAGTAAAATCGATTACCCGAACCCCCAACTTTTTGAGTGCAGTAAAATTTTCAATCGCTTCACTCAGTGTAACATAAGGACTTGGTCGCTGCCAGATATCACAAAATCCACAGGCCGCATTACATCTGTAAGTGACATAATAATTACAAAGCACCGGTCCGGAGACAATTTTCATCGTAAAAAATACCAACCACAAATGTAATAGCTCAAAAATTGATTTTTTTCTTTATCTTTAGGCTTAAAAATTTGTCAAATTTCGAATTTACTTTTTTTGAGGTAAATTAAATCCAATTTTGACTCAGAATAACACAATACCAATCCAAAATCTGAATGATACACCGAATACTTGTTCCGATTGACTTTAGCAGTAGCAATCAGTCGGCAGTATTATCTGGCTACAAACTTGCTCTGAAGCTCAATTGCAAAATCGTATTCCTGCATTTTTTCTCCCGCACACTGTTTAAAAAGGACTACGAAGATGAAGAGGAGCAATTGCATAAGTTGAAAAAATTTGTATTTGAACCACTTGCCGCTCACGAGCTCCACGACCATATTAGATTGGAGTTTGTAGCGAAGAATGGTGAGTTTAAAAAAGACATTCTCGAATTTTTGAAGGCGCATCGGGCTAGCCTAATTGTGATGGGTAGCCATGGCGAACATTCGTTGCTCGATAAAATCAAAATGAGCAATACGAGGTTTTTGATTCAAAATTCATCTATGCCCATTTGGGTGATACCCAATAAGCTTCCTGCTGTAATACCTAAATTGGTCATTTATGCCACAAATAATGAAGATGTGTCTGGCATAGCATTCGACCATGCCATATTTCTTGCCGAAATCTTTGAAATACCACTCACCATTCTTCATATTTCAAAGCCAGATTCCCGGAGAAAATTTAAAGGTCTTATGGTGCAGGATCTCAGCATATACAGATATAAAAATGTAAAAAAGATCAGAATTAACTCTCGTGATCCCTACAAAAAACTGCTTGAAATGATCCAGGATTCTCCACCATGTTTGGTAGCTTTGGAACACAAAGACCGACCCTTTTTCGATGATATTACTTCGAAAAGTATGTACCGGGAATTGGTAAATAAAGGCAAAGTGCCCTTGCTTGTTTCAAGTTAGTGTAAGTGAATAGCATAAGAAAAAGTGGTTAATCTGTCAGCCGCAAAACCTTCATCTCCTTCTATTAGGCTATTGATTTTAATGCAATCCGACGCATGAATGAATTGGCCTTTGCCAATGGATAAACCAACATGTGTCACCCTGTTTTGTGTTGAGAAAAAAAGCATTGCACCTTCCGCCATAAAATCAGTGCTTTTAGTACCCAATTTTCCAGCATACAGACTTTGAAAAGGGTGTTCTTCCAGATGTAAAAGGGCTTGCTGGGAAGCATCACGAGGAATTATAATTCCTTGAAAACCAATGATCAACTGCATGAAACCACTGCAATCCAACATAGTGCCTTTGCTCCCTCCCCATAGATATGGCAACCCCAAAAACCGGTAAGCATCGGAAATGAGCAGAGAAATGTCCACACTTTTCTGTTGGGTTGGAATAGCTTTAAGCACATTATTTTTCACGTACCCTTTTCTGCCATAGGGCAGTATACAAAAGTCAGAATTTAACATTTCAAGCCTTGCTCCTGCAAACAAAGAAATCAATGGTTTTTGAAATGAGTTATCCTCGTACACAAATCCTAATGGATTTATAATCAAACTGTTGGCCAAGTATTCTTCAAAATAAACACCCTCATGCCAAACCCAACCTACATAACCATCCATGGATTGCACATGCATCCATTTTCCATGCTGATCATAAACCAAAACAGATTCGCCAAAGGCAGCCTGACTTAGCAATTCCGATTGATGCGCAGGCTTGGCACGCATTTGTACAAGTGGTGAAACTACAACGGCAGATTTGGCAGCCGCATGCAAAATTTTTAAAACCTCAATTTTGTCTTTTTGCAACGCTTCCAAAACTATTTTTCCTTGTTCAACATCTGAAAGAAACAAAGTTGAAGTTTCAGAATTGAATTTCCACCAAAGATTTCTGGTATCTACGTCAGCTAATTTCAAATGATCCATGCTTGATGCCTCCGAATGTTTCAGAAAATAAAATTAATTTTTTTGTGTTAAGGGGAATTTAGGTGGGCAACCTACTCAAAAAAAATATTGCACCTTCACACAGTATTTCTTTGAGGCGTTGTTTTTAAATGAATCAGAAAGCTTGTGTATGAAAAAAATGCTGATTTTGACTTCAGCAGTAACTGCTGTATGCTTTGTTGTTAATTGTGTAATCGCCCAAGCCTACCTGCCAAGATTTAGAACTTTTGGATTAAAAGAAAATCTCAGCACCTCCGGCGTCACTTCTATAGTTCAGGACAAGCAAGGCAAAATCTGGATAGGCACACATGATGGCCTCAATTGTCATTTTGGGACATACTTCAAGTCCTTTTACCAAAAAAGCAAGGGTGAATCCGGGCTGCGCCAAAGCGCCATTAGCGATTTACTATGCGACAATGCGGGAAATATTTGGATAGCTACTTACGGAGGCGGACTCAATATCATAAATCCCGTTTCCATGGAGTTTTTACCCTTGCCAAAAGTCCTCTCAAATTTATCCTGGAAACAAGGTTTTTGTTTGAAAGAGGATAGGGAAAAACGAATCTGGATGGGCTTTAATGAGGGTTTAGCGGTATTCGATCCGAAAAATGGAAGACTAGACACCATCTCCATGTGGCCAGACAACAAAACAAAGTTGCAGGTACACAAGCTTGAATTTGATTTGCAAGGACATTGTTTTGTGGCTACACCATTTGAGGGCTTACAGGTTTATGAATACAGAAATAAACCCCATTTGGTAGCTCAATTACCATTTCAAGCTTTTGGCTCTCCCCGAATTGGCATTGGATTTTTTAATGCCCTTGTGCCATTTAATGATGAAATTCAGGCATGCACGCAAACCGGATTGTACTCCATAGCATACACAAATGGAAAAATAAAATATTATAAACCAGATATTGAACCTGAATTAGCCTACTATGCTTTGTTGAACGACAAAAAAGGAAATGCCTGGGTTGCTTCGGAAAAAGGATTTCATGTGTATGCTGCATCGGGGAAGCTCATTCATACCGATTTACCCCATAAAGGTCGATTGAATGAATCGAATATTTCGACCATGTTTGAAGACAACATGGGTGGAATTTGGATAGGGGGCTCCAAAGGTGTGCACTATCACCACCCGCAAATGAGTAGGTTTTATTCCTACGCTTTCGATCAAAACATTTCTGAAAAAAGGCTGGAAATAACATGGTGTGTTTTCACAGAAGACGATCAGCATTTTTTAGTAGGAACTAAAGTAGGGATGTTCACTTTCGATGCAAAAACATTTCAACTCAATAGTATTGAAACCAAAGGATATAAAACAAGTCCGATTGCATATAAAATAATTAAAACTACTAATAACCAACTACTTGCAGGAACTAATCAAGGCATTTTCAAAATAGTAAAACACCCAAAAGGCTGGATGGCTGAAAAGTTTAGCATGGATCTAGATGCATTCGTAAGCGATATTTTGCCTTTGCCTAATGAGCATCTGCTTGTGGCTACTTACGACGATAAAGGCTTGTTTTTACTAACAAAAACAGGTCAAATTATTCAGTCATTTAAGCACGATTGGCAAAAAACCAGCTTAATCAACAACTCCATCAATTGTTTGGTGCCTGCCAACTCGGGCAAAGTGTGGATTGGCACAGACAAAGGCGCAAGCCTTTTTGATTTTGAAACCCAAAAGTTTGACAATTCAGTTTGGTTGGGCAAAACTGATCCTGACTTTTCGCCGCTTATTTACAGCATTGCGGACTTGGGTGATGAAGTATGGTTTGGCAGTTTCGGCTCGGGCATCATGATTTTCAACAAGCAAGCCAACACCTACAGCTATCTAAAAAAAGCCCAGGGAATGCCCAATGAATCGGTTTATCAGCTTCAAACGGATGGAAAACGGGTATTTGCCAGTACCAACAAAGGTTTGTTCACCATCGACCCAAAAAGTAAATCAATACATGTGTCAACAGAAGACGATGGGCTTCAAAGCGATGAATACAACCACTTTGCCTCGTTTAAAAACCTAAACACTGGCGCCATCTATTTTGGTGGCTTGTTTGGTTTTGATGAAGTAACGAAAACGATACCAGCCAAAAACACACGTCAACCAACTTTAGCTTTGTCGTTTGCCCAAGTGATCGGCGAAAAAGCACCCTTGCCATTAGATGGGAAACCATGGAAATTGAACTACAAACAACAAGATATTGAACTCGAATTTGCAGCTATTGACTATGTGATGCCTATAAAGAATAAATACAAATATCAACTAGACGGCAATGAAAAAAGCAGAATAGACCTTGGAACTGAAAACAAACTGACACTCATAGGTTTAAAACCTGGCAGCTACAACCTTCAGATTTTTGGCTCAAACAACGACGGTGTTTGGTCAGCCTCACCCATTTCTGTGCCCATTAAAATATCACCTCCCTGGTGGGAAACATGGTGGTTTAAAACTTTGCTGATCGTGCTGGCCTGCACTATTTTATTGTTGATTTTCAGGCTATACATCAAAGCCCGCCTTCGAAAGCAAGTACTTGATCTGGAACGGCAACAAGCTGTGCGCAAGGAAAGAAATCGCATCTCCACCGAAATGCACGACGACCTCGGCAGCGGGCTCACATCTATCAAAATGCTGAGCGAACTTTTAAAACTGAAATCAGGCAACAAACCAGAAAAAGAACTTGAGCGCATCGCCGTACGGGCCGATGAATTGGTGGACAATTTGAACACCATTGTTTGGGCATTGAACGATAGAAACGACAAGCTGAGTGCAACTGTGGCCTACCTGCGATCCTATGCTGCCAGGGCTTTCGATGAAAATAACATTGAACTGCACCTCAATATTTCTGTTCAGGAAAAGGTGAGCCAAATAGATATTAATGGAAAGGTGCGTCGGAATCTGTTTTTGATTTTGAAAGAAGGAATTCACAATGTGATAAAACATGCCCATGCAACCCAGGTCTGGCTTTCTATTGAAGCAGCTGAATCAGGATTTAAACTTATTTTGAAAGACAACGGTGTTGGTACAAACACAAATTCAACCAGAACAGGTGGAAACGGCTTGATAAACATGCAGGAAAGAGCCAATCAGATTGAAGCAACATGTAGCTTTTCAACCCAGAACGGCTTTGAAATTCAGCTCTTTTTGCCAAAATACAACTAAAGTTCTATTGTGCTTTCAATCAGAACCACTCAGATTTGCAAACCATGTTACAAACAAAAACCAAACAAATTAGAATACTTATCGCCGAAGATCAAGACGATATCAGGCGGGCTATGGAAGCTTATGTTGGTTTTGACAACGACATGCTTTGTGTCAAATCTTTTGCCGATGGCCTATCAGCATGGAATTGGTTTAAGGCAAACAAAGACCAGATAGACGTAGCGCTGCTCGACATTGACATGCCCGGCATAAACGGCATAGAACTGGCTCAGAATATAAAAAAATTACGGCCAGAAGTGGAGTGCCTGATGTGCACCATTTATGAAGATAATGACCGCATATTCAAAGCACTGGAAGCAGGCGCCAGTGGTTACCTTTTAAAAAAATCAGCTGCAACAAACATATTGGCCGCCATAAAAGAAATTTACGCTGGTGGTGCTCCCATGAGCAGTGAAATTGCCAGAAGAGTGGTGCAAAGGTTTTCGCCAAAACCAAACAAAGGGGAAGAGTTTGAACTTTCGCCCCGGGAAACTGAAATTTTGCTTCACCTCGAAAAGGGATATCTGTACAAGGAAATTGCATCGTTGCTCAACATTTCGGTAGAAACCGTGCGCACACATGTACACAATGTGTATGGCAAACTGCATGTAAACAACCGAACAGAAGCCATCAACAAATTCAGAAATTAATCGGAATCAATGCTTTCAATATTCAGGTAGTTCTGTCTCTACCCTGCACGTTCAAAAGTCAATATCTTACAGAATTTCAACACCATACATTCCTTGCAAAGTGGCCAACATGGAAGCAAATTCATCCTCAGATACTTCAATGGTTAGGTTCCCCGTTTCGTTGAAAGTTCGCAGAATAACATTTGCGTGATGTTGCCTTATCACTTTATTCACTTCACCCTCCACTTGGTATCCAAATCGAACCGCAACCTGAAGTTTTATTTCAAATGCCGCTTTAGTTGCCTGGTCAAGTGCCAGACTTGCCGCCTCGCCATAGGCACGAATCAATCCTGGAATGCCTAATTTTTTACCTCCATAATAACGAACCACAGCCACCAATGTGTTGGTGAGTTGCCTACTTTGGATTTGTCGGAGAATGGGCGAACCTGCCGAATGAGCTGGTTCACCATCGTCGTTTGCTCTGGTTTCTGTCTTGCCCAAACTCCATGCAAAACAAATGTGTGTGGCATCTGGGTAGCTGCTTTCCAAAGTCTGCAAAAGCTGCTTGATGTCGGTTTGACTTTGAACTGGATAGGCAAAAGCAAAAAACTTGCTGCCCGAATCTTTAAAAAGAGCCGTTGCAGATTGTGTGATTCGGAACTTAGGACTTGACACAGGACAAAACTAGCCCGAAATCAGAAATGAAACACTGGTTTGTTCCTTCGAGGTTTCGAAAGTAACGGCTACATTCATTTGCTTGAAAAGCAGCGGAATGAGAAACCAATCTTGAGAATTTTCCAGTGAATTAAGATTTTCGAATGGAGGGAAATAATAAGGAGCAGTCAAAACCAAGGCCCAGCATGAGTCCTCTTTGGCATAAGCCCTCACCTTCACCAAAGCCATGATGTCTTCCTGGTTTGCCCAAATCCAACTGAGCACTTCTGAAAAAAGCAATCCTATGTAGTTGATTTTTTGAACTTTAAGCGAAATGGGATCTCCAAAAACTTCGATTCTGAACCTTGATTTATGAGAATGGCTTACCGCAAGTTTTTCAGTAATATTTCTTAAAAAATCCACCAGTTGTACATCGCAGCCCTCCATAAACTTGACCAACTGCGTTTGGGCCAGCATAATGGCTTTACACCTACGACTTAGCAACATCAGGTTCGACCGGCAAGTTTCATCCAACGTGTTCATCAATTGAATGTCAATGATGCTGTTGATGAGGTTGAAACTGTTTTTTACCGCATGTATCAACTCTGATCTTGAAATCACCTCCTCATCCGATGTTTTCATGCAGCTGATAATTGAATCGTTATTTTAGTCCCTTTTCCCATTTCACTTTGAAAATCAATGCATCCGCCCATGGAATCAATCATCATTTTCACCATGTATAGTCCTAGCCCTCTGCCCATAATGGTGGGATGAAAAGTTCTGAACAAACCGAACAACTGCTGTCTGTTTTGTTCCAAATCAAAACCTTGACCGTTGTCCTCAATGACCAAAAACATATTTTCTGCTTTGCCGAAAGTGCTTATTCTGAGCCCAAAATCTATGTTTTCTTGCCTGAAGCGAATGGCATTTTGAACCACATGTTGAAGTATAGATTCCAAGTACTTATCGTATGCTTTTGCCAGCAATCCTGACTCCAAATTCAATTCGACAATGTCGTAAAGTTCGGTTGTACCAATTACAAATCGGCTTAAAACCTGGCTGATAATGGGTTCAACTGCTATGCTTTCCAATTTGAATCCATCTCTGCTGTGAATGCTCAACATCTGGCTCAGATCCCGGGTAATCTGGTCTAGTTTGACCGAAGACGTTATTAATTTTTTAACAATTTCTTGTTCGTCTTCATAGTTGCCGCTCAGCAAACTCGAAAGCATTTGTATATTGGCCACATGACTGCGCACGTTGTGACTGGTAAGGTAAGCAAACTCTTCCATGGCCTTGTTTTGCGATATCAGGTGGTGGAGTAAGTCTTGCTTTTCTACTTCCTCCTTTTTTCGATGGGTGATGTCTCTGAAATATACCGTTAAACCTTCCTGACTGGGGTAAACACTGATGTCGATCCAGGAATTGAAAGCTGGAAAAAACTCCTCAAACCGAATGGTTTCCTGTTTTCTGATCGCCTTTTTGATGAACTGGTTCAACTTTATGGCATCCTCTGGGTTGAGCAAATCCCAGAGTTTTTGGCCAGACAATTTGCCAAGAGGTGTGTTTACCAGCAGGGCAAATTGTGGATTTGCCAATATAATCTTTAGCCGATTATCTAGCAATACCAACCCATCGGTTACCGTGTTAAGCAAATGGTGAAGGTTGTTCTCAAAATTTAATATTTTATCAGTCAGTTCCTGGTGCCTGGTCGAAGACTGCAACAGCAGCAGCATTTGACTGCCATCTTGAGGGTTGATCAACCTGCCCGAAAACACCTTTTTAACCTGACCAAATTCCAACTGAAGCAGGCCGTGCCAATTTGCATTGTTGCGTTTCAAGGCTTTTGAAAAATCGTTGTTCAGATTGAGGTCAGTTGCCAATGTAGAAATGGAACATCCAAGCAATGCTTCTGCCTCTGTTTCCAATACAGAGCAAATTCCATGGTCAGCAAAATGAACTTTACCAAACTTGTCTAATACCAAATATACATGCGAAGGCTGATTCTCAGGAATGGCTTCAAATGGATTGCCCATTCGTTCTACAGTGATGTCCACTGCTAAAATCATATTGCAAACCCGGCCTTTGAACACCACCCGGTTTGAAAGTACCTTCACATAAAACAAAGAACCGTCCTTTCGCCTATGACGCCAATATTTTGGTATATCCCGGTCATCCAATTCAACACTAAGCATCTGAATCAAAAACGGAACGTCTTCCTGAGGACGGATTTGTTTCACCGTCATCTTCAAAAACTCTGATCTGGAATACCCATACTGCTTCACAGCAGCCTCATTCACTTCCAAAAATTCAAGGGTTTCCACATCATAAATCCAAAGTGCATAGCTGTTGTGGTGAAAAAACTGTCGATAAGCTTTTTCCATCTCAACCATTTCTGATTCAGCTTTAACCCTTTGGCTCACATCCGATACTATGGCGTGAACCATCACGATTCTACCTGATTTGTCTTTGATAATTTTGCGCCTTTCACCGAGCCACTTCCATTTCCCTTCTGGCAATTGAATGCGATAGCGCACTTCTATATCGCCCTTGTGTTGCATGGGCTTTGAAAACAAAAGAAAGTCTAGCTTATCGTCCGGATGAACAATCTCGGTGAGTAATTCGGGATTTGTCTCAAACTCAATTCTTGACCGGTGGTAAAGCTTTTCGAAGTTGTCGTTCAAAAACACCAATTCTCCGGTTCTGACGTTTTTTGTCCAAACCAAAAAATTGAGTTCGCCAAGGGCAGTTTGAAGTAATTGTTGGTCTGTAAAAGTGGAAACCATCGACAACTTTCCAATGATTGAAAGTTTAAATAAATAGGAAGCAATCCACAACAGAGCTACATGGCTATGTTCGTCTGGTTGGAAACATGTATGGAAATAAGTAAAAACGACTTTTCAATACCGAAAGCCTTTAAAGCCTTTGCATAAACACAGGTAGATGCTCTTTCTTCCACGAAACGAAATTGCCAGCTAATATTTGCTCACGGGCTTGTTTCACCAACCACAGGTAAAACGACAAATTTTGAAGACTTGCAATCTGAAGCCCTAACAGTTCGCCAGAAATAAAAAGGTGTCGGAGGTAAGATTTTGAATAGTATTGATTCAATGGAATATCTAAACCTGCATCAATTTGACCTTGATCGAACTTCCATTTTTCATTTCTGATGTTTATAATTCCCTGGGTGGTAAACAACATGCCATTCCGCCCATTCCGGGTTGGCATCACGCAGTCGAACATATCGATTCCTAAAGAAATAGCTTCCAAAATGTTTCCAGGAGTGCCAACTCCCATCAAATAGCGAGGTTTATCGGCGGGTAATTTTTCAGCGGTATAGTCCGTTACTTCATACATCAGCTCGGCGGGTTCGCCCACCGAAAGCCCTCCAATGGCATATCCATCGGCATCGTATCGAACCACATCTTCCACACTTTGCATCCGCAAATCCTTGAAAACAGAGCCCTGAACTATCGGGAAAAGGCTTTGGTTGTAACCATATAAAGGTTCGGTAGACCGAAATTGCTGAAAACATCGGGCAAGCCAATCGGAAGTGATTTTCAAGGATTGATGCGCATACGCATAATCGCACGGATAAGGCGGGCATTCATCAAAAGCCATGATAATATCAGCACCAATCACCCGCTGAATATCCATCACCACTTCAGGTGAAAACATGTGAGATGACCCGTCGATGTGCGACTTAAATGTTACTCCCTTTTTGGTTATTTTCCTGGTTCCAGAAAGCGAAAAAACCTGATATCCACCACTATCTGTCAATATTGGGTGCTTCCAACCATTGAACATGTGCAAACCTCCAGCAGCTTTCATCACCTCAAGCCCAGGCCTCAGATACAGGTGATATGTGTTTCCTAAAATAATCTGCGCCTGCACGGTTTGCTCAAGCTCCCACTGATGCACGGCTTTCACAGATCCTGCCGTACCAACAGGCATAAAAATGGGCGTTTCAATCACGCCATGATCGGTTGTAATCACACCCGCCCGGGCCTTCGATACCTGATCTGAATGTTGTAAATCGAACTTCATGTTTCAATCGTGCTGCCGGTTTGCTTATTTCGCAGCCTATTTCTTAGTTATGTTCAAAACTTTGCCCGCTGAATTTAAGCCTGCTCAGGCTGGTTTTCATTTTCCTGCCGAATGGCATCACCACAAAGCCACTTGGCTGAGCTGGATTCACAAAGAAGCATCCTGGCCGGGCAAAATTGACACGGTTTATCCTGTTTACAGCCGGTTTATCGAAATTTTATCCAGAAACGAACTGGTTTGCATCAATGTGGCCGACAAAGCCATGGAAGATTTTGCCAGAAATTGGTGCGAAAAAATGGGTGCGAATATGAATCAGGTTCAGTTTTTTCACCACCCAACCAACGACGCATGGTGCAGAGACCATGGACCGGCATTTCTGATTAACCCAATAGAAAAAACAAAAATGATTGTCGATTGGGGCTACAACGCCTGGGGAAATAAATATCCTCCTTTCGACCTCGATGATGATATTCCCACACGAATAGCTGAACAACTGGCACTGCCTGTTTGCTTCCCGGGCATAGTGATGGAAGGCGGTTCTGTAGAATTTAATGGAAAAGGAACGCTCATTAGCTCAACCGCTTGTTTGCTCAACGAAAACAGAAACCCACACCTGAACCAAGAGCAAATTGAATGGTATTTGAGAGATTATTACGGCGCAAACCACATCATTTGGTTAGGCGACGGCATCGTAGGCGACGACACCGATGGGCACATTGACGACATCACCCGCTTTGTAAATGAAGACACCGTAGTAACTGTGGTGGAAGAAAACCGCAACGACGAAAATTATGCCCCGCTGCAGGAAAATGTTAAACTGTTGCAACAAGCCAGACTTGAAAATGGAAAACAGCTGAACATCATTGAACTGCCCATGCCCTCGCCTGTTATTTACGAAGACCAGCAATTGCCTGCCAGCTACGCCAATTTCTACATCGCAAACAAAGCCGTCATCGTGCCGGTATTTGAAGATAAACAGGACGAAAAAGCCCTGCGCATTTTAGCAGAAGCATTTCCAGGCCGGCAGGTTATTGGCTTAAATAGCCTCGACCTCATCTGGGGCTTAGGTGCATTTCATTGCCTCAGCCAGCAGGAGCCGGAGGTTTAAAAAGTTGGTATACTGAAAAGCCTAAATGCCAGTATTTCAATGATATAAGATCTTTTCTATCCACTACGAACGGCCAGTAATTTTAATTTTTAGTCGTTTGCAGCGCTGCAAGAACCCAGAAAATGAAGCCTTTTAAGCAGGCCATACCTTCGACTTCCTGCCGCTATCGCTCCCGCAATGGAGTTTGTTATTCACCCTCTTCTACTATGCGATCCCAAATTTCTGCTCGTCATTGATTATTAATCAACATATTTCTCCTCCTTTAGGCACGAATATGAATACGATCAGGCAACTCACGCTTTTGTGCTTTTTCATAGTCTCTGGAAACATCGTGGCACAAACTGACATCGATGGGCTTATGATGGCCAAACGAAACCTATGCGGGGGTTTCATTTATGGCCATTCTTCATGGAATCAATATTGGGAAGGGAGCTTTTTAAGGCAGAATGCCAACATAGGCACCGTTTCATCTCAGAGTATCATGGCCATGGCCAATTATGGTATAACCAGCCATTTGAACGTCATTGCTATGGCACCATGGATTTCCAACAAAGCTTCTGCTGGCACCCTCATGGGCCAATCAGGAATGCAGGATTTAACTTTGCTGCTCAAATATCAATTTCTATCAAAGTCTGTTTTCGGCCTGGATGTCAGCATGTTGGCAGTTGGCGGAGGGTCTGTTCCACTATCAAACTATGTAGCCGACTATTTGCCTTTGTCGTTGGGCATGCAATCTAAAAATGCAATAGGCCGGTTGTTGGTCGATGCACAAAAAGGACACTGGTATGCTACAGCATCGGTAAGCTACATGCATAGAAGTCACGTAACCATAGACAGGAGTGCATATTACACAACTGAAATGATTTACAGCAATCAAGTAGCTATACCTGAAGTGTTTGGGTACAACCTTCGTGCAGGTTGGCGAAAAGGCGCAGATCTGGTGGCTGAAGTTGTGTTTGATCGAATGAATACCCTTGGCGGATTTGACATTCGAAAAAATGATATGCCATTTTTAAGCAACGATATGGATGTGGCTCGATTAGGTGTTAACCTAAAATTACCTGTTCCCAAAGTGAATGGCTTAAGTTTAATGACTTCAGCCATGTTTACGTTGGCTGGGAGGAATTTGGGCAAAGCAAATATGATTAGCGGAGGATTTGTATACCAAGTCATGTTTAGTAAAAAAGAAGATTAGTATGACTATTAGATTTTTACTACTTTCTCTCATATTAATTGCTGTTGCTTTAGGTGGCTGCGAAAAAGAAATCATTTCGAGAAACAATGAATTTACTGCTTTAAATCCACTCAAATCAGATACAGCTGCTTGGCGATGGCAACCCATTTTATTAAGTAGCCCAGACGAATTCCCTATTTCAAATCCATTGCCGGCAACTTCTGCGGATTACAAACTCCAATTGCTTGAAATAAGAAGCTGGCAGTACAAAATGACACCCGAAGAAAAAAACGATGTAAAATATTGGAGTGCAGGCGTGGTATTAAGATGGAATGAAATCATGAGGGAGTTGGTAGCAAAATACAATTTGGCTCCTTACCAAAATCAAGATGATACCTATCCGATTCCAAACGCCGCCAACCCGTTGGCCTACCCTTACTTTCCATTTTCAAATCCACCTTATGCTGCCAGGGCCTACGCCTACTTGTCCACTGCACAATATGACGCCTTGCTGTCTTCTTCTTTTTACAAAAAGATGTACAAGAGCCAACGACCTCAAGCCAATGATCCAACCATAAATACCTTAATTCCTGTGGCCGATAATTTTGCCTATCCATCTGATGAGGCGGTTGTGGCCGGGGCATCAGCAGCTGTATTAAATCTTGTGTTTCCAGGTGAGCAAGACTTTATTCAGCAAAAACTAAATTCTTGTTTGAATTATCGCATCATAGCCGGTGTAAATGTGCGCAGCGAGGTTGAGTCTGGTGCCGCATTAGGAAAAGCAATTGCCTCCAAATTTATAGCAAGAGCAAGAACCGACCGAGCTGGAAAATCGGTAGGCACACCCACTGATTGGGCTAATCTGGAAAACAGTACAACGTCAAAAGGTGAAGTGGCATGGATAAGTCTGGAGAGCCCAAAGCGACCACCAATGCTTCCTTTGTTTGGAAAAACAATTGGCTTTTTAATGGATACCAATGAAGTCATAGCTGCAAGACCAACACCTCCTCCACCAACCCATTCAGCACAATTCAGGCAAGAACTTGCAGAAGTGTTGCACCATAGCAAAAATCCGACCAGAGAGAAGATGAGATTTGTTCATTATTGGGGCGATGGAACCGGCACTTACACACCACCTGGCCATTGGAATGCGATCGCTTGCGAAGACTTTGTGGGTTTAAGGTTGAGTGAAGTGAGGTGGGCCAGAAACCTCGCCTTGCTCAATATGAGCCTGATGGATGCAGCAATATGTTGCTGGGATGCCAAATATGCATATTTTAATCCCAGGCCAAGTCAGGTCAATTCTACCATAAAAACGCTAACCGGACTACCAAATTTCCCGGCTTACACAAGCGGCCATAGCACTTTTAGTGGTGCAGCAGAGCGTATTTTAGGCCACCTAAATCCTGGCAAGGCCGCTGCTTATAGTGCAATGGCCGAAGAGGCCAGTTTAAGTCGATTATATGGAGGCATTCATTATAGAAGTGATATTGAAGTAGGTTTGAAGATGGGCCAAAATATTGGTCAAAAAGCCATTGACAGAGCTAAAGCTGACGGAGCAGAATAGCATCACTTTATCATTCACTTTTCATTTCCCGAATGGTACGTTTAAGCCTCAAACGTTACTCCATGTTTCTTTTGCGCATCGATTAATCCCACCGCAACAGGGTAATTCACAAGTGGAGATAAGGAATAAAAAAATCAATTTCAATTGCTGTAATAATGCATGAATTACTCTCTATGCTTTTATATTTAGTAATTACATTCCTTTTCAGTTTTTGGCCAGATTATCTGTTCGGTTTGTTTAACTTTGCAATCTTAACTAGTACATGAATCCATGATGAAACCTTCCTTACTGGTATGTTTACTTTTTATAAGTACAGCATCCATGGCTCAACAAACAGAGTCAAAACCAAAAACCAAAGACGTACTCACACACGAAGCGGCAGTGCGTAATCACGGCTACCCTGTGATGAAAAATACGGGCAATCCAAATGCAGACTACTTGAGCTATAAAAATGCCAAAATAGAGTGGAAAGCAAAAAACCCCGGCTTGTACAAGCAGATGCATCCTAAAAAATCATCCTCATCAACAAGTGCTAGAAGAAATTACAAAAAAGGCCTTCAAAAATCCTCAATCAACAAATAATCAAAAACTATGAAAACTACTTTACATTTTTTGACGGGTATTTGCCTTGGACTATTTGTTGCTTTAGGCAACGTATCAGCGCAAGACGGCCAATGCATAACAGCAGGTGCTTGCACATTTACCAACACTTTTCAATGGCCTGAAACCACTCAATCTACCACCAGTTCGTCTTTTGTTGAGTTGTCTCCGGACATGTGGCCTGGAGATTTTGCTGTTTGTAATGTGGTTTCTGGTACAACGTATGAATGGTCGCTTTGCCCTGCTGACGGAGGCGATGCCAGCTACGATGCCCAAATGACACTTTTCAATGGCACGACAAACGCTTTACTTTGCTTTAGTGACGATGTTTGCGAAATCAACCCGAAAATTCGTTACGTAGCTACTTTTACCGGCACAGTGAAATTACAAGTTAATGAATTCGATTGTCAGGAAGGAGAGGAATTCGACACACGTGTGATGTGGAGAACCATTTCAACCATTCAAAACGATGCGGCGGTTGCGCTTGTTTATTCCCAAGGTGTAATTTCTACTCAAGCCAGCAATCCTCAGGTTGTAAGGGCTATTGTATCCAACGAAGGTTTATTGGCTCAAACTAATCTTGCGGTTACTTTGACCATTTCGGGTGCTAATACGTTCACCAACACCGTGACTGTTCCAACCATAGCTCCAGGCGCTTCGGTAGTAGTTACTTTCCCTGGATACAATTCTACTGCACTTGGCACGAATACAATCACTATATCATTGCCAAACGATGGCAACAATGCCAACAATTCAAGAACTCAGGCACAAACTGTAACCGCAAATCAACTGAGTTATGAAATTGGTGCTATACCAACCAGCAATGTGGGTTTCAACAATGCAGTTGGAGAGATCGCTTCCAAATTTACTGTTTCAGGAACCAGAGCCATAGATCAGGTATCTGTTCGCTTTCAAACAGCAGGAGCATCTTATCAGGTCAAAATATTTTCTGCCAATGCGAATGGAGAACCAGGCACTGAACTATACACAACGCCCAACAGAACAGCCGTTGTCGGTTTAGCGAACATCGATATTTCTCCAGCCGTTTCTGTTACTGATAATTTCTTTGTTGTGGTGCGCCAGGTTACTCCAGCACCATTTTTATCCTTAGCTTATCAGGAAGAAAATCCTATCAGAAGTCAGACCTTTTACTTCAGAGCCGGAACAACAACAACCTGGTCTGATTTACTAACCTCTGGATTAAATTTCAGAATCATGGTAGGTGCCAGAATTGGTGGTTGTGCGCCACCAGCAAGTCCAGGACAAATAGCAGGCGAAGCTAGTATCTGCAGCTCGAGCAGCAACACCTATTCAGTTTCTCCGGTTCAGGATGCAACTTCTTACACCTGGACACTTCCAAATGACTGGACAGGCACTTCGACTACAAACTCGATTTCTGCAACAGCTGGCGCAAGTGGTGGAAACATCACGGTGACTGCCAACAGTCAGTGTGGAAGTAGCACAGCAAGCACTTTAACTATAATAGTGAATCCTACGCCAGTAATTGCGGGACCGATCACCGGTGAATCAGGTGCTTGTGCGGGTGGAACTTTGAGTTATTCAGTAGCCACAGTGCCGGGTGCTACTTCTTACACCTGGACTCTGCCTGCGGGCTGGGGTGGCACTTCTACCACCAACACCATTTCTGCCTCTGTAGGCTCTGGTGGTGGCACCATTTCAGTAACAGCGACTGGGACCTGTGGAACATCCGCACCTGAGACCTTACAGGTTTCTATAGTCACCACGCCTGCTGCTCCAGCTAATATCACAGGGTCTGCCACAATCTGCAGTGGAACAACTCAAACCTACACAGCAGCACCAGTGGCAGGCGCAGCCTCATACCAGTGGACATTGCCTGCTGGCTGGTCAGGAACTTCCAGTTCAAATGTGATTAATATTACTGCAGGTACAGCAAGCGGAAACGTTGAAGTTAGGGCAATAAATGCCTGCGGACAAAGCAATGTAACAACACTTGCCCTCACCGTTAGCCCTGCAGGAAATTCAGCCTTTACTTATCCCACCAACGCTTATTGCGTAGGCAGTCCAAATCCAACTGCGACGCCTGTTGCACCCGGAGGAACTTTTTCGGCTACACCCGCTGGTTTGGTATTTGCCAACTTACAAACAGGTGAAATAAACCTACAAAACAGCAATCCGGGCAACTATACTGTCACTTATACCACATCTGGAGCTTGCAGCACTTCCACCAACACTACAGTTACAATTGCACCTGCTGTGTCGGCGGCCTTCACGTACAGCGCAACTACGTATTGCAATAACAGCACTACGAATCCTGTTCCAACATTGGGTTCTGGTGCCTCTATAGGTTCATTTTCCTCCACACCTGCTGGGTTGAACTTCAACGCTGCTACCGGTGCTATTACTTTAAGCGGAAGCCAGCCTGGATCTTACACTATTACAAATTCCATCGCAGCAACCGCTGGTTGTGCTGCAGCAACTGCCAATGCAACAGTGATCATTAACGCTGCACCAACTGCCACCGTAAGCGGAGGCGCAACCATTTGTTCCGATGGCACACAAACGATTCCTGTAGCTATAGCTTTGACTGGAACTGCTCCTTTCAACTTCACTTATTCTGTAGGTGGTAATCCAACTCCTATTACAGGATATGCAGGTAATTCATTTGTAATTAATGCTGCTACTACCGGAACCTACACAGTGACCACCGTTTCAGATGCTACCACTTGCCAAAGTGCTGGTACAGGAAATGCAGTTGTGACTATTAACTTGAATCCTACAGTGACACTGACTCCTTTCCCTAATAATTTGTGTGTGTTGGCTCCTGGCATCAATTTGGCAAATGGAAGTCCTGCAGGTGGAACCTACACAGGTCCTGGTGTAACAAATAATGTGTTGACCCCGGCTCTTGCAGGTGTGGGAACACATATTTTAACTTATGCTTTCACTTCGCCCCAAAATTGTTCTGGTTCAGCATCTATTAATTTTGTAGTTGAAGTATGTGTGAGCAACAAGCCAAGCGTTGACAACAACCTTCAAATTTGGCCGAATCCAACTTCGGAGCAACTGTACATTCGTTTCCCTGGAATGACACAAGCCAATACCACTTTCCATGCAACCGCTCTTGACGGTAAGTCAATTGATTTGACAGCTGCTTCTTCCATAACTACTGGTGAAGCAACCCTTGCAGTGCATGCGTTGCCAAAAGGATTGTATTTGTTGAACATTCATCACAAGGGGGTATTGTTCAAAAAAATGATTTCGATCAGGTAATCGTTTCACCACCTCAAAAACGCCTTTAGGTTTTCCTGAAGGCGTTTTTTTATGCCTTTCCTATGATAACTTCATAGATTACAAGGCATGATACATCGAAATATTTTAGGCTTTTGGAATATATTTTTTCCAACAGCATTGTTGATTCATCGATTTTGACAATGTTGCACCCATAAAACATTTTTCACTATGAAAAAAACCTATTCATCTTGCTATTTTTAAAGCGTTAACCTTTTGGTAATAAGCAGGTTATGAAACCTAAGACAAAGGTATAATGGGGCTAACTACCCAATGTGACAGAAATAAAAATAAAAAAGTGGAGTTCAGAACCCACTCTCCTGACTTCGCCAGCCAATTTGACTAAAGTTTTTATTGCCTGAAAACCAAGTAGTTATATTCGTTAGATTTTGAATTTGGGTCACTGCAAGGCTATTTTTGGCCATGTTTTTGCGACGAAATAAAGGCAGGAAAGGCTCATTCACTGTTCAGGTTGTAGAGAAGACCAGAGGTAAAGTGATTGTCGTGGCTTCTTTTGGAACCTCATCAAATTCGGATGACCTCGCAGGCTTTGAAAAGGTAGCCCGAAATTTTATTGAGAAAAGGAAAGGCCAGCTTAATTTATTTTCTGGAGCCATTGATAATCAAGTGCGTAGTTTGGTTTCTTCACTTTCTGGTGCTCAATTACAAGTTATAGGGCCAGAACTGATTTTAGGGAAAGTATTTGACGCTGTTGGTTTTGGAAAAGTTGAAGGGGAATTATTCCGCCATTTGGTTCTTAGTCGGTTAGTTTTCCCTGGCTCCAAACTGAGAACAGTTGATTACCTGTTTCGATTCCAAAGTGTGGAGTATTCCGTTTCTTCTGTTTACCGGTATATGGATACATTGCAGGATACAGTAAAAATGCAGATTGAAACCATTGTCCTTAATCATGTTAAAAAGGTTATTGGAGAGCCATTTACGGCTGTTTTCTATGATATTACTACCTTGTATTTTGAAACTTCACGAGAAGATGAACTAAGAAAAATAGGTTATTCCAAAGATGGCAAAGTAAACCAGCCACAGATTTTGGTAGGCCTGATGGTAGGTGAAAGAGGGTTTCCAATTGCTTTCGATGTCTTTGAAGGAAACAAGTTCGAAGGTCTGACTTTAATCCCCTTTCTGGAGGCCAATAAAGACAAGCTGGGAGGTGTTAAGCCAGTTGTGATTGCAGATGCCGGATTGCTCAATAAAGAGAACCTGGAAGCCCTTAGAGCCTATGAATATGAATACATTATTGGAGCTCGGCTACGAAATGAGCCAGAGGCTATTAAAACGCAAATTTTACTAACAACCATACAGGAAAAGACAATCAAAGAGTTCAAACGAAAGGATGGCTCAAGGCTGCTGGTTAGCTTTTCAGAGAAAAGTAGAAAAAAAGATTTGTCAAACCGTACCAAGGGGTATAACAGGCTGAAAGAGAAGGTAAAGTCAGGTTTACTCACCAAAGAGCATATCAACAACAGAGGATATAATAAATACCTCAACATGGATGGAGAAACCACAATTGCGCTAAATGAGGACGCTTTTAAGGCTGACGCCAAATGGGATGGATTGAAAGGATATGTTACAAACAGCAAGCTAAAAAGATCTGAAGTCGTGGCCAACTACAAGCAACTTTGGCATATTGAAAAAGCTTTCAGAATCTCAAAAACTGATTTGTTGATCAGGCCAATTTATCACAGAAAAGAGAACAGAATAAAAGCTCATATTCTGATTGCCTTCTCGGCCTATTTAATCTGGAAGGAAGTGGAAAGACAACTCTATGAGAAGAAATCATTCATAACCCCATACAGAGCAATCGACTTGTGTCAAAATATCTACCAGCTGACCTATACTTTACCTGAATCAAGAGATAAAATCTGCCAGTTGTTAAAATTATCAGATGAACAACAGGAATTGATCGATATTTTTAACCCTAGGTAGCTGGGTCACTGCATTGGCGAAAACAGGAAGACAAAGGTATAATGGGGCTAACTACCCAATGTGACAGAAATAAAAATAAAAAAGTGGAGTTCAGAACCCACTCTAAAAAACGGGGCGTATTCTGAAAAGCCTATGAGTAGGAAGTTTAAATTTAATTAAAATGAGAAAAGTAAAAACAATTTTTTCCTTACTAGCAGTTGTTGCAATCATGTCAAGCTGTTCATTGACTTTACCTGTGGCGGCTACAAGCAACCCTGTTGGAACCAAAGTTGGAACAGCAAAAGCAACGGGGTTTTTTGGTATTCTATTTTTTAATGCGGATGCAAGTATCAGAACTGCCGCAAAAATGGGTGGAATTACCAAAATTTCAACAGTTGACATTAAGTATGAAAATGCGCTTAATTTACTTGTTACCTATGAAACTATTGTAACAGGAGAGTAATATAATCTTAAAGTCAAGGAGTTTTTCACTCCTTGACTTACCTAAAACTTAACGTATGAAATATGTAACACTTTATTTAACAACCATTACAACACTTGTATGTTGTAATAATAAAAAAGAGCAAAGTATTCTTTTATTTAATGAAATCTCCTTTAAGTTAAATGCTGGCGAGGAAGTATCAAAAATTGATTTGAAGAACAGAGAAATTTTCACATCATACTTTGATAAAAAATCTATACAGATTCCATTATTTAGATACATAAAGTCTGACAAATATGCAATATTTATTGGCATTCCATTCAATACTTCTATTACAGAGTTGTCTAATTCAACTTTGTCACGCACTTTAAATCAAACGTTTTTCGAAGGCGATTCTACCAATTACTTTATCAAAAATTACAATAATGAAAAAGAACAAATTACTATCTACACAAGAAATTTTAGTAATAATCTAGTATATATTTTAACTGTTTCAAATTCAGCCGAATTATCTGATTCTTTATTTAATTCAAAACAATTTTCAAAACGATTTAATTAGTAAAGTATGAAATACTTTTCGATTATATTCAACAATTTTTTACATTTTAATTTATTTTATTTTATTTTCTTATTATCAATGTTTAGCAGTTGTTTATCTATTAAACCATCTACCACTAAGTCAGGAAAAAAATATTTTGAAACGTTTTATGTTGGCGAAGAAGGAACACAGTATTTTATTAAACCAATTTTATTCAAGGATATAAAACAAAATGAAGTCCTCATTTTAGATATTACGTTTAGATTTAAAAATGAAATAAAAGATTCTGCGATAGTGAATTTTAGTATTAAAAGCTCGACACTATATAAGAATATTGACAGCTTAAAGATTTCAAACATAGACAGCGAAATAAAAAGCGTTAATATTAATCTTTTATTCAATGAAAAATATAAAACAGAATTTATTTCACGGTTTTCAACTAAGTTTAGCTTGAAAGAAATAAAATATATTTTTAGCAATAACTCTTGGAAAGTAACAACATATAATCAAAACAAGGCAGGGAGGTACGAACCAGTCAGAAAAACTATTAATACTATCACCGCAGTTAAAGAGAAGGTTTTTGTTCTGATGTGATACTAATTGATCTCTCAAAATGCTAACACACTAATGATATGTTAGTATGTTAGCCTAAAATTAGATTACTTGTTTATTGAGCTTTTTTGCTCTAATTCCAATTCATAATATTTTGGATCATATTTCCATAAAGCACCCGTAGCGATGTCAATACCCCAAAATATTATATTAAATAGATTTAATATAGCTACTTCGTTAAAACTTGTTTCTGGTTGAAAATTTTTTGTTTCGTATCCATTCGCTTTAAGCGTAATTAGTTGTCCATTGCTTCCTTTTTTCAAACTAACAGCGGACGGAGTTGAACCCCTATCAATTCCATCGACAAGTATTTTAGCTCCAGGTGGATTTGAGACAATTTGTATTGTCTGCCTTGTTCCTGTAAAAACTGTTGCACAACTTGACATTAGAAACAAAGTTGATGCAATTGAAAATGTTATAATTGATTTCATATGAACCAGTATTTTATAATTAGTCTTACTCATTTGGCTTTTCAGAAATCGCCCCGTTTTTCCAGTAGTTTCTAGACTCTACTATCTTGCTACAAAAATAATTTTTTTTTGTAACACTGAATCTAAGCTTTTAAAATACTTTTGATATATCTCTTAAATAGGTAAAAAAAACAAATCGATTCTAAAATCTACAAAAGGGCAGGAAAAGAATGATGTACAACCCGCTGGCGTTTATTGTTTTGCCAATCCTTTTATTTGTTGCAGGTTTTGAGTTTTTCAAAAACAGCAAAATACTCCGGACTTATTGGCAACAACGGCAAGCCTGATTTTCATTTCCTCCCAAAATCTGCCGGATTTTCGCCCCAGATTTCAGTTTCCCATTTAATCACTTTGTTGGTATAGGTATTGGTTTGAAGCCATTTTTCGGCCCTTTCCAGCATTTGCCACAGCTCTTCAGTCTTTTTGTTTCTCACCAGGGTGCTTTTGGCTTTCTTTTTTGCCACCCAACTCATAGCTGTTTTCGAGTCAGAATAAATAGGCAAATCACTTCCCTTTTGCTTGAGCAAAGCCAAGGCGTGCACTATGGCCAGAAATTCTCCTATGTTGTTGGTTCCCAACGGAAACGTACCTTGATGAAAAATTAATTTCTTCTCCGGCAACAACACCCCCTGATATTCCATCACACCGGGAACGCCAGAACAAGCTGCATCCACGGCCAAAGAGGGCGTGATGATGTGTGTTGATCCAACCCTGCCAGATAATGCCTTTTTAATGTCCGCTGGCTTATTTTTCACGGGAAAGCTTTGACTTGCCCAGGCCTTTTTGGCTTCCTGTTCAGTTTCAAAACCCATATATCGGGCACCTGTGGCTCCATGAACTGCCTTTTGGCATTCGTTCCAGCTCAAAAAAATACCAGTTTGATGACCTTGAAGTACTACGTAATAGTTGTTTTTTTTTGCCATGAGCCTTAAACATCGACGCATCAAAACTACTTATTGCAAGGCAACTGACGTACCTTTGCCCATTAATTTTCAATTCGCCCTCACATGCTTTACCCTTCCAGCCTTGAAAACAAACTAGGCTTCGACCAAATCAGAGAACTGCTATTTAACCAATGTCAAGGCCCTGCTGGTCAGTTTTATGTGAACAAAATGCGCATGTCGACCAAAGCAGACTTGATCAGCAAATGGTTGCGGCAGGCCGATGAAATGATGCGTTTGTTGCAAGAAGGTATTTCACTTCCTGAGCAATATTTTATCCATGGGCAGGAATTTCTGAGGCCTTTGGAAGTGGAAGGAGCCATGCTGGATGAGGAAAAACTCTTCACATTATCCAAGGCGCTCGACAGTTGTCACCAGATTTTCAAAGCCCTGTTTGCCAAAGAAGCTGCCTCGTTTCCTGAAATGCATGAACTCTGTGGCTTATACCTCATTCCTACGCAAGTACATAGCCGACTCACTGCCACATTTGGCGACGATGGCCTGGTGAAAGACACGGCATCGCCCGAGCTCAACCGCATCAGAAAAGAACTGATCGACCTGAAAAACAAGCTGCGCAGGCAACTGGAAAACACCATCAGACAGTGGATGGACAAAGACATGATGCCGTCGGACATGAGTTTGACTGTGCGAAATGGGCGATTGGTGGTTCCATTACGGGCTGAATTCAAGCGGCAGGTACAAGGTTTTATCCATGATGAAACCTCGAATGGAAACATTGTTTTCATCGAACCAGCCCATGCTTTTGAAAACAACAACCTGCTTCGGGAACTGGAATTTGCCGAACAGCGGGAAGTGCAGCGCATTTTAATGGAGTTAGCTTCTTTTCTGCAAACCCATCTTGAAGACATTAAAAAATCCTTTTTGATGCTTGGGTTGGTGGATTTCATCAGGGCTAAAGCTCGGTTTGCATTAAAAATTCAGGCCACCATTCCTTTATTCTCGGCAGCTCAGGAATTGAATTTGCTGAAAGCCAGGCATCCGCTGCTTTGGCTCAGTCATCAAAAATCGAAAAAGCCTGTCATTCCACTCAACATTGCTTTAGATGTCGATCAACGCATTCTGGTAATTTCAGGGCCAAACGCTGGAGGGAAATCCATCTGCCTGAAAACTGTTGGTTTACTGCAGATGATGGTGCAATCTGGATTGCCCATTCCTGTAGCTGAAGGCAGCAAAGTGGGATTGTTTCAAAGCCTGATGGTGAATATTGGCGATGAGCAATCCATTGAAAATGACTTGAGCACCTACAGCAGCCATTTGGCAGCCATGAAAGTGTTTTTAGCCCATGCCAATGCGGAATCCTTGTTTTTGATCGATGAATTTGGCTCGGGCACAGAACCTCAAATGGGAGGTGCGATAGCCGAAGCAATCCTCGAAATGCTGAACAACAAAAAGGCATTTGGCGTGGTAACAACCCATTACACAAACCTCAAAAAACAGGCAGACAAAACCCCGGGTATGGTAAATGGTGCTATGAAATACGACATAGCCAACATGGATCCGCTGTTTGAGCTTGAAATCGGGCAGCCCGGAAGTTCATTTGCCTTGGAAATTGCAGAGAAATCTGGGTTGCCAAGAGCCGTAGTGAATCTAGCCAAAAACAAAGCCGGTGTGAAGCATGTGCAGTTGGAAGAAATGCTTCGGAACCTGGAACTGGAAAAGAAAAATACAGCTGAAAAACTGAAAGAGCTGCGGGAACGGGAACAATGGGTAAACAAACTGACGGCAGATCTGGAAAGCCAAAAACAAAAGTTGGCACAGGCAAAAGACAAATTGATGTCCGATGCCCGGCTGGATGCCAAAAAACTACTCGACGAAGCCAATGCCCGCATTGAACAAACAATCAGGGATATCAAAGAAAGCCAGGCCGACAAAACGGTGACCCGAAAACTGCGGGAAGAACTCACCAAGTTTAAACAAGAAGTTGAGAAACAAATGGAGCCTGCCAAAGTGCCCATTCAACAACTTGAAGGTGAATTGCAGATTGGCGATTATGTGCAAATAGCTGAAACTGAAAGTTTCGGACAGGTGCAGGAGCTGAAAGAAAGAGATGCCATTGTGAGCATGGGCGAAGTTCGCTCGACCGTGAAAAAGAATAGGTTGATTAAAATTTCGACCAAAGATTTCAAAAAACAAACAGAAGGTAAAGGGCAGCGCAAAAGCGAGACAATCAATATTTCTGAAAAAATGATGAATTTTCAGATGAGCATTGATTTGCGAGGAAAACGAGCCGATGAGGCACTGGGCGAACTCGACCAATGGCTGGATCAGGCCTTACTTGTCGGGGCAGACCGATTGCGCATTTTGCACGGAAAAGGTGACGGCATTCTCCGAAAAATTGTGAGAAACCACCTGAAAGGCTACAAGCAAGTGCAGGAAGTGAACGATGAAAACCCAGATCGTGGTGGTGATGGCGTAACCTTGGTAAAGCTGGTTTAGATTCGAGGTACAACCGGAAATTCTCTAAATTACAACAAATCAAACAGGCCACGGCTGCCGTATTTGGTTTTCATATTGGCAACAAAAAGCTTCAGATTTCCCTTGGCTTCCTGGTTGAAAACCGCCTCAAGTTCTGGCCTGTCAAAATCATAGCGTCGATAGCTGAGGAACATATTGTTTGTCCAGCCATCTCTGTTATTTCTCAGGTAGTTAAACCGTTCCGGATGTCGAAAAGGAAGCGAGGTGAAGCGTTTGAAAATGGAATCTAAACAGGCAGATTTCATGCGCTCTTTTTCAGCAATCGGCTGGTCTGGATTCATACTTTTGTACAAAGAATCAAGCTGTTGAAAGCCTGTGAACATGTAATTCAAAAATAAACGCCTGTCGTTCATCGATTCGGCTACTTGCTTGTGCCAGGCGGTATCGTTGGGAAACTGATGTCTAATAAATTGTCTTGTGGCTTTGTCTGCCACGAAATTGGCCAGGTTCTCATTGAAATCAACTGCATTTTTAGCATATATCACCGTGTGGGTCAATTCATGAAAAACCAGTTGAATCAACTTCCAATCTTCCTTTTTCAACATGGAAGACAATATGGGATCAGGCAAAATGCCTAAGGTTGACCAAGCCGCCACGGGTCCTAAATCTGGCTCGAAACCTTCCTTTTTGATGTTTTCAATTTCCTGAAGTGCGGCTGTGCTATCAAAAAATCCTTTGTAACCAAAACAGCCCACCAATGGAAAACACCATTCTTTTTCTTCAAAAGCATAAGGCTTGCATCCGGTCAGCATCCAAAGCAAGGTGTGGTTTGGCTCCTGAAAGTAGGTGCTGTAGTTGTTGGTGGACATGAAACCTAATGAATCGATAGCGTACTTTTTTACCTGGACTATCAGATCAATCTTTTGCCTTAAAGAATCTGGAAACTCAGGATCGGCAAGTCGACGCTCGATGGGTTCGGCCTCATAAATCACCATAAACTGACCTTTGAGTTGCTTGTAACCGTAATCGAAATGGCTGCCATAACGAGTGATTAACCAATAAACAAACCCAGCAAATAGAAGAAATATCAGCAGCTTAGCCTTCATGCCATTTTTTCAAAGGAATCAGGTATTTGAAGTTGGTGAAAACCCCATGCGAAAATTCCATTTTACCATTTTTATTCAGGTCAAAAACGGGCTCAACCCTGAAGGTAAAACTGGCACCGGGTGCCAACTGAAAATCTTTCAAGAATCTAACAATCAACAGGTTTCGCTGCTGCTCAGTTCTGCCAGGATTAAACACATTGGTGGAATAGGATTGGTACAAGGGACCACCCGTTTGGCTCACAAATGAGTCACCGTACCACCAGGAAGCCATCACATCCAGCCATTTCAGTTCCCAGGTCAGGTTTGGATAAAGTCCATAACCCAGGTTGTAAGAGAAACCAGAAATTTCACGATCAGGATTGATGGATTGCATGCTCCAGGCCTCCAGCTTCACACTTCTCAGCGCATTCAAATCCGAAAACTTGTATTTGAAGGCAAAACCGCCACCCAGGTTAAATATGGAATAGGCCCCGGCTAAACTGGTATCAATTTGCCCACCTTCGTGCAAAACAGTGGTAAAACCCAGCGCCTCCATACTAAACTTATCATAGTCTGCCAGCTTCCAGGCCAATCGTCCGCCTGCCCAGATTCTTTCTTTTTGAACAGTCAATCTATACGTTGCCCGTTGCCAGTCTACCCAGGCATCTGCCTGTAGTTTTTTTCCTTCATATAAAAACTGCAGGCCATGTTCCTGCCGTTGTTGAATAACCCGTTCAAAATTAAAAACCGGCTCCGGCAGGTTGTGCAGCAAATGTCCCCGCAAGTTTCCAAACAAGAAATGGAATTTATCCTTTTGATAATGCAGCCGGTACATGGGCTGAATTTGGTTAAAATCGTTTCTGCCAAAGTCTTTATTCAAAAACACCCCGGCCTCAACCTTTAAATTAGGATTGATCTGCAGCAGTAAACTCGGCAACAACTGTGAACCAAACAAGGTATAGCCATCCACATGCTTGTTGAAGTACTCGTTGTTTCGCAGAAAATTGAGGTTATAAACCCCAAAACTCAGCGAGCGTTGGGTTTTAAATGTACTGTCGATGGGAAGAAAATCACTGAAAGCGTCATTGTTCAACTGAGCCATTGATTGCAGGCACACCAAAAGAACAAATATGCTCAACAGCCCCTGTCTCATAAATTCAAAATCGTGAATTCCATGCGGTTGTTTTGCTTGCGGCCTTCAGCTGTTTGGTTGTTACCCAAGGGCATAGCACTTCCATAACCTTTGGCCATCAACCTGTTAGAAGTAATGCCGATAGCCACCAGATAGTCTACAACAGAGCGGGCTCTGGCGTCCGACAATTTCAGGTTTTGGGTAAACTCAAGCGTGTTGTCCGTATGTCCTCCAATTTCCACTACAATTCCCGGATTTTGCCGCATCAGGTTCACCAGGCGCAACAGCTCCGGCCCCGACTCTCGCCTGATGCTCGAACGCTTCTGATCGAAATAAATGTTGTTGAGCACAATTCGGGCACCTTTTTTCAATTTGCTGAGTTTGATATCTTTCTTTGTTTCCCAGTATCCGTCTCCATCTTTGATACCAATGCTTTCAGAATGAAACAGATAGCCTGGTTTTTCCACTAAAATAGTATACGTTTTTCCTTGAGGCAAGGTCACTGAAAAGAAACCTGTTTCAGCGTTCGATTCCAGTTTTGTCACCACTGCATTGGTGGCAATATCTGTCACAATAATGCTGGCTTGCATGGGTGTATTTCGTTCTTCGTCGAAGGTTGTTCCTTTAAAAACAGCCAGCGAACCTTGCTGTTCCACAGCAACTGAAAGCCTGATGGCATATACATCGAGTCCTCCAAATCCACCATCTCGTTCGGTGGCATACCAGGCGGTTTTGCCATCGGCAGCTTGCATGTAATACATATCGTCGGAAGCCGTATTAATGGGATAACCCAGGTTTTCTGGCAAGCCAACAGGATCTTTTCCCGCCATATTAACCCGAAAAACATCGTACCCGCCCATCGTGGTGTGCCCATTGGAGCTAAAAAACAGATGCTTACCAGAAGGATCGAGGTAAGGACATTCTTCGTCGAACTCTGTGTTCACTTTATTGGACAGCTTCACCGGTTTAGTCCATTTTTTTCCGTCGATGCGCTGGGCATGATACACATCTTTGCTTCCTCCCCTGTCGCTCACAAAGTACAGATGTTTGCCATCGACGCTAAGACAAGCGCCGGTTTCGTTTTTAGGAGAATTGTGCTGAAATGGTTCCAATGCACTCCATTTTCCATTTTGAAGATAGCTGAAAAACAGATCTTTCCCCCTACCCTGACGCACCACCAACATGGTTTTTGCATCGGGGGCAAGTCCCACAATTTCTTCTTGAAAAATAATGCCTGCGGAAGAGGGAAACACCGTTTTTGGTTTATCCCAGGTACCTTTCGATTGGCTCACATACACTTTTGCCTGGTTTTGAGAAGATTTTGAAAGACTAACAGGTTTGTTTGAATTGTAATACAAACTTTGCTGATCTACACCTACAAAGGGCGCAAATTCATCGTAAGTTGAGTTTACGTTGTTTCCCAAATTGACAAAACTCACCTCCAGCGGATTGGCCAGCATTTCCATCCCATTTTCGCATTGGGCTTTCAATCGGGCTATTTTGGCTTTATCAGGAGAAATCGCGTCCAAACGTTCATACACATCGATTGCCAGCTGAAACTGATGACTCAGATGATAAGCCGCCGCTAAATCAGCCAGCAGAGAAATGGTTGGTTCTGGTTGCAAATCGACTGCTTTTTGCAGATACATAATCGCCAGCCGCTTGTTTTTCAAATTCAAGTAGCAATTGCCCAAGTTTTGCAATGCCTGCACATTGTTGGGCTCCTTTCCAACCGCCGCTTCAAACACCTTACATGCTGCTTTCAGCTTGCTTTCAGCTTGCAACTTTTGGCACTTTCCCTGTAGCGACAAAGTTTGCAAAGCCATGATAAACAAGGAAATAACAATATTTATAAAACGAAAATCAATTCTCATGAATGCACCTTTTAGCGAGGATTTAAAAGTTGCTCAGGGTGTTCCTTTCAGCCAAAAAAGTTGAACTTTTTAATTGGAAGGGTGGGCAAGTTAAACATATTTGTACTTTAAAATCAAACGAGCCAAAACCAATTATTTGATAATGAACCAATTGAATTTACACACTTACACCAAAAGTACAAGAAGCATCCGGTTTTCAGCCCTTTTACTATTGCTCTTGTGCTGCCTTGGGTTTCAACAAGCAGAGGCACAAAGTGTGCAGAAAATAGAACCACCCAATTGGTGGAAAGGCTTTAGTTTCGACACAGTACAATTGATGGTGTATGGAAAATCACTGTCAGGCGCAGCCATTACTTGTTCGAACCCAGGTGTAGAAGTTGTAAAAATTCACCCCATTGCAAATTCTGATTACCTGATTTTTACGGTGAAGATTAGCCTGGGAGCACAGGAAGGAAAAACCCAATTTACGTTTAAAGTCGGCAAGAAAAACCTGAAACTTGACTGGATGCTCAGCGGAAGGGTGAAGGATGCTGAAAAAAATCAAGGTCTGCATGGCGCTGATGTGGTGTACCTGATTATGCCAGACCGATTTGCCAACGGAAATCCAGCTAATGATTCGGTGACTGGCTATGCTGAAGGCGTGAAACGAAGCAATCCGAATGGCAGGCATGGCGGCGATGTGGAAGGCATTACCAAAAACCTGGACTACCTGCAAAAATTGGGCGTGACTGCACTCTGGCTCACTCCCGTGTACGCCAACAACCAAAAAGCCTACAGCTACCATGGCTATTCCATTACAGATTTTTACCAGACCGATGCCCGATTTGGAGGTAATAATGCCTACCGACAACTCGTAAACATTGCCCATAGCAAAGGCATGAAAATCGTGAAAGACATGGTTTTCAACCACATTGGCACCGGAAATCCCTGGTACGGTTCGTGGCCCGACAAAAACTGGGTGAACATGCAAGACCAACCATTTACAAGAACCAATTATAAAATTTCAGCCATAACAGATCCCCACGGGTCGAAAGATGACAAGCACAGAATGCTCGATGGTTGGTTCGACGTAACCATGCCCGATTTGAACCAAAAGCATCCCTTGGTTGCCACCTACCTCATTCAGCAAACCTTGTGGTGGTTGCAGGAATTTGGCCTTGATGGCTTGAGAATTGACACATACCCCTACCCTGAACTCGACATGATGAACGATTGGGTGACAAGGGTAACCAAGGAATTTCCAGGCATCTACATCGTGGGCGAAGTGTGGGTGAACCATGTAACCCAAATGGCTTATTATGTTTCCGGAGAGAAAGGAAACAAGGCTTTTCCCGGAAATCTACCTGCCGGAACTGACTTTCCTTTAGCATTTGCTATAGCACCTGCTATGAATGAAAAAGGAGGCTGGGACAAAGGCCTGGCCAAACTGTACGAGACGCTTTCACAGGATTTTATGTACCCCAAACCGGAAAGCATGTTGCTGTTTGGCGACAACCACGACATGAGTCGAATGTATTTGACGCTCAACCGAAATCTTGCCAGTTGGAAAATGGCCGTGGCTTTCATGCTCACAACCAAGCGCATACCCCAATTTTACTACGGTGTGGAATGCCTGTGGGACGGCGATGCGGTGCAACACCCCAACGTGAGGCTTGATTTTCCAGGTGGTTGGGCAGGCGATAAAGTGAATTACTTTACCGAAACCGGGCTTAGTGCCGACCAAAAAGAAGCCTACACCTACCTGAAGACTTTGCTCAACTGGCGCAAAACAAAAGACGCCATCAAGAATGGTCGATTGCTTCATTTTGCTCCCGAAAACAACATCTATGTCTACTTCCGAATTTCGAGCAAAGAAACCCTGATGGTGGTGATGAATGGCAACGAAGGTGAAACAGAATTCGATTTGAACAGATTCCAGGAAGGATATGACAAATTCACCTCCGGCGTAAACATGATGACCGGGCTCACCCAAAACCTAAGCGGCAAATGGAAAATGCCTGGCAGAACGGCCTGGATATTGGAATTGAAATAAGCCGAGAGCAACAGCCCACATGAAGGAAATTAAAACCCTCAAACGGTTTGCGGCTATTATTTCGATTGGGCTTAAACCTGGAAGTTTTAAAAACCTGGAAGACCTAGCTGAAAAACTGGATGCCAACAACATAGAACCCGTTGCTTACCGGACTTTGGTGCGTGACCTGGAGGCTTTGCGTACCGAGTTTGGCATCAATTTCCAGTACAGCAATGCGCACCGATGCTGGATTAAAATAGAGTCAGACGAAGTGGCCGATCATGCGCAGTTTTTGAATTTGCTAGATCTGGAAGGCCTGAGCCGAACATTAAGACTGGCCTTTGAGGGTTTTTCGTTTCTGGAATTGGAAGCGCAGACAGCTGTTCAACAGATTCAACCTTTGATTACCAAGATTCTGGAAGCCATTCAACGACATCGGGTGGTGAAACTGACCTACCACGCTTTTGCCGCTGAAAAAGACAAAAAATACGAAATTGAACCCCTCAAAATCAAAGAGTACCGAAACCGGTGGTACCTGGCCGGCGCTGATGTAAACGACAACCACATCATTAAAACCTTTGGCATTGAGCGGATGGTATCGATGGAGTTGTCGCAAAAAAGTTTCGATCCTGACAAGTTGAAAGAGCAGGTTAAGAATCGTTTTGCAAACGTGCTTGGCGTAACCTTGCTGCACAACCAACAAGCAGAAACCATTCACGTAAAAGTGTCGCCCAAATTTTCCAATTACCTGATTTCCATTCCGCTACATGCTTCTCAACAATTTCAGGGCACCGACGAAAACGGTTGGAGCATTTTAACATGGAGGTTGGTGGTGAATCAGGAATTGGTGTCGGAACTACTTCGGTTTGGGCAAGATGTGGAAGTGTTGAGTCCACCAACTTTGGTTTCTGCCTTGGTCAACAACCTGAAAACTTCACTTAGCAAGTATGCTTAAGCAAGGAATTGCTTTTTTTGCACCGATCAACTCACATTATGTCCGTACAAGTTCAGCATTTGGTTAAGCAATTTGGCAAGCAGCAAGCTGTGTCAGACATTTCGTTTGAAGCGAAACCGGGAGAAATTCTGGGTTTTCTTGGCCCAAATGGCGCCGGCAAGTCCACGACCATGAAAATCATCACCGGCTATTTGCCACCCAGCAGTGGCACAGCCCATGTTTGTGGCATCAATGTGGAAGAAGACCCGCTTGCAGCCAAAAAGAAAGTTGGGTATTTGCCAGAGCACAATCCCTTGTACACAGATATGTATGTGCATGAATACCTCGCATTTAGCGGCAGTTTTTTTGGCCTTTCCGGCAACAAACTCAAGCAGCGGGCCGAAGAATTGGTAGAACTCACCGGCCTGACCAGGGAACAAAACAAAAAGATTTCAGCCCTTTCAAAAGGCTACCGGCAACGGGTTGGCTTGGCCACCGCACTGATGCACAACCCGGAAGTCTTGATTTTGGACGAACCAACTACAGGTCTTGATCCCAATCAGATTGTGGAGATCAGGCAGCTGATCAAGAATATTGGGAAACAAAAAACAGTGATTCTTTCCACCCACATCATGCAAGAGGTGCAGGCCATTTGCGACCGGGTGGTGATCATCAATCTGGGCAAAATAGTAGCCAACGCCCCCATAGCCGAGCTGCAAAAACAAGCGGGAAGCAAAACAAATTTTGTAGTGGAATTCGAAAAACCCGTGCCGATTGACATGCTGCGTGCCATTGCAGGCATTTCGGAAGTCACCATGCTCAGCGAACAAAAGTTCAACCTGCAAACCGAAGCCGATGTCGATATCAGGTCAGCTATTTTTCAATTGGCGCAGCAACGCAACAATCCCCTGCTTGGCTTGAGCAAGGAAGACTACAACCTGGAAAAGATATTCAGGGATTTAACCACCAGCACTTCACCGAAAGCTTAAGCATACCTGGGTTTCAATTGCTCCAGCATATCTTTCGTCATAGCGTCCAAGCCATATTCCGGTTTCCAATTCCAATCTTTGGTGGCTTCTGAATCGTCGAGGCTTGATGGCCAGGAGTCTGCTATTTTTTGCCTGAAGTCGGGCTGAAAATCAATGGTAAATTCAGGAATAAAACCTCGGATGGATGCTGCCATTTCTTCGGGAGTGAGCCGCATGGCCGTCAGGTTGTACGATGACCTTACCTTCACCTGTTCAGCCGGGGCATCCATCAATTCCAAGGTGGCCCGCAAGGCATCGGGCATATACATCATGGGCAAGGCCGTATCTTTTTCCAGGTAGCAGGTGTATGACTTTTGCTTGAGTGCCTGGTGGTAAATATCTACCGCATAGTCGGTGGTGCCACCGCCGGGAGGTGTTTTGTAGCTGATGAGGCCAGGGTATCGCAAACTGCGCACGTCTACTTTCCATTTTTGAAAATAATACTCGCCCAGCCTTTCGCCCACCAACTTGGTGATGCCATACACAGTCGTGGGATCGGTTACGGTTTGCTGAGGCGTGTTTTCCTTGGGCGTGTGCGGCCCAAACACTGCTATGGAGCTGGGCACATAGATCTTTTTGATGATTTGCGGATAGGCTTTGGCAGCATCCAATACATTCATGAGGCCATTTACATTCAGGTTCCAGGCCAGACTGGGGTTGGTTTCGGACGTGGCCGACAACAAAGCAGCAAGGTGATAGACCTGCGACACTTTTTCTTCCTGCAACAATTCGAATAAGCCATATCTGTCCAACACATTCAGATTCACAAATGGACCTGAGTCTTTAAAATCCTGTTTTGGAATGGCTACGTCGGTGGCAATAACGTTTGAAGCTCCATAAATGCGGCGAAGTTCGAGGGTAAGCTCTGTGCCTAATTGACCGCAAGCTCCTATGACTACTATTTTTTCTGTGGTTGGCATGTGGGTGTGTGAGATAGCGGGGCAAATTAGCAATTTATTAAACGGACAAAGGGGGTATTTTTTGGGGGCTGGTTCTGGGGGATAATTTCCGATTTATGTTCTCAATGCTATACTATCGGAATGACGATAATGGAATGGCAAATATTGGAATGGGCTTTACCCATTCCTGTGATATGCCACCCTTTCAGGGCTATTCGTTCTTCCAAGCCCTGAAAGGGCGATGTATCCTAGCGTTGGGCAACGCCCTTCGCTAAAAAAAGAAACCTGTGCCCCCTTCCCCAACACATTCTTAATAATCAAAAACTTAAACTCTATGAGGTGTTTCCATTGACACGAATCACGGCTGAGGATTCGTGTCCCAGCTAAACTCTTTCAAGAATCCTATTCGTGAAGATATGAACCAATGCACCTAATCCCACTCCCTTCTCAAATCTTTGATTTATAGCAGTCTGTTCAACCCACATTGCTAACTTTGCCCGCACACAGGCCTACTTTCATGTTCTTCTTTCTCTCTAAAACGCTTCAATATGCTTTCATGCCCATGGTCTGGATTTTTGGCATCATGTTGTGGGCTTTGCTGGCCAAACGAGAAGCCCGGCGAAAGAAGATTTTAATCTACGGCATACTCGCTATGTATGTGCTGGCCAACGACTTTGCAGTAAACATGGCCTACAAAATCTGGGAACCTGAACCCGTTGCCATCAATGACCTGACGCAAACATACGACCTGGGCATTGTGCTGGGTGGATTCACCGATATTGTGCAAAAACCCCGGGACCGGGTGTATGTGAGCCAGGCGGCAGACAGGGCTTTGCACGCTGGTTTGTTGTATAAAAAAGGCAAAATCAAAAAGATTCTGGTTTCTGGCGGTTCGGGCATCATCGATTTTGTAGAAACCACCGAAGCCGACAACATCAAGCAATTGTTGGTGGACTACGGCGTGAAAGCAAGCGACATCATTGTAGAAAATAAGTCAAAAAACACCCTTGAAAATGCCCGCAATTCACGCAAAATCATTGAGAAGCAGATGCCCAATGGCAGCCTATTGCTGTTCACGTCTGCCTTTCACTGCCCCAGGGCAAAGGGTTGTTTTCAGAAAGAAAACATGACGGTCGACTTGTTTCCGGTCGATTTCAGGTATGCCAAACCTGCCACTTCCATCGACAAACTCATATTCCCCACCGAGTCCGCTTTTTACAAATCAGGGTTGCTAATCCACGAGTGGGTTGGCTTTGTTGTGTATAAGTTGCTCGGCTATTGCTGATTGACCACATTTGCACCGCCTCGTTCATACACTATTTGCTGCTGACACAACATCTACACGAAAACTTGCATTGAAAACGATTAATTTATCCTTGGGCGAACTTCAAAACGCCACGCCGGATGCCATTGTGGAGGCCGGCATAGAGGCTTTGCGAAAGGGTTTCACCCATTACTCGCCGGTTGAGGGAATTTATAATCTGCGTTTGGCCATCGCCAATCACTATGCCGAACAACAGTTTGATGTCGGGCCAGAAAATGTGATGATTACTCCCGGTGTACGTCCTGCCGTGCACAACATTCTTCAAAACCTCATCAAGCCAGGCGACGAGGTCATTGTGCCAACTCCTTATTGGTTTGCATTTCCAGAATTGATTCAACTTTCGGGTGGGGTGTTGGTGCCGCTGGAAACATCGCTGGACGACAACTATGCCATCGACCCTGAAAAATTAAAGAAACTGATTACGCCCAAAACCAGGTTGTTTATTTTCAACAATCCTTGCAATCCATCGGGTCGCATTTATACCAAACAAGAAATCAGAGATTTGGTCACCGTACTGGAACCGCATCCCGAAATCAACATTTTGTCCGACGAAATTTACCAGTTCATCACGTACGACAAACCCATTTACCCCTTCAGCAGGGAGCAAGCGATTACCGATAGATTGATTACTGTAAGTGGATTTTCTAAAACATTTTCCATGGCGGGCTGGCGGGTTGGCTACATTGTGGCTTCCGAAAAGTTCATTCAACTATTCCGAAGATTTCAGGAAGTGTCGCTTTCGGGCATCAGTTTATTTAGTCAATACGCTGCGCTAAAAGCATTTGAAATCAAGGATGAGTATTTGAAAACCTTGTTGGAAACGCTGAATAATCGCAGAAAAGTTGGGTTAGATATACTTTCCAACGTGGAAGGCTTGCGCTTTTTGGAACCCGAGGGCACCTATTATTTTTTTCCGGACATATCGTCCTTTTTCGGCAGCCAAACTCCCGATGGCCAGGTGATAGAATCGAGCTCGCAGCTGGTATCGGTATTGTTCAAATTAGCCCGCATTCAGGTTCGACCAGGTTTCAACTTTGGCCAGCCTGCCCACATCAGGGTTGGGTTCACGGTTGATGATGAACTTTGGCGAGAGGGCATCACCCGCATGGCAGAAACTCTTTCTCAATTCAGGCGTTAGTAATTTCATGACAAAATCAGAAAGTATCCTGCTGCTTATTCTCGCAGGTATCAACTTCACCCACATCATGGATTTTATGATCATGATGCCCATGGGAACCCAGCTCATGCGTTCTTTCAACATCAATCCGCAGCAGTTTTCGTTCATGGTGTCGGCCTATACTTTTGCGGCGGGTGCCTCGGGATTTACAGCCTCTTTCTTTGTGGACAATTTCGATCGCAAGAAAATTCTCCTTTTTGGCTATACGGGTTTTGTGGTAGGTACGCTCGCCTGCGGATTGGCCCCCACCTACCCTACCCTCATGGCAGCACGCATTGTAGCTGGACTTTTCGGCGGGTTGATTGGGGCCCAAGTGCTTTCCATCATTGGCGACCAGATTCCGGAAGAGCGCAGAGCCACGGCCACAGGCACACTGATGGCGGCTTTTTCTGTGGCGTCAGTTGTTGGAGTGCCCACAGGTTTATACCTGGCCAGTACTTTTTCGTGGCATGTTCCTTTTTTGGCCATTGGCATGGTGGGCATTGTGTTCATCGGCCTCATTCAATGGGCTGTGAAACCCATGGCCGACCATTTGAACAACGAAGCGGGCAAAGTGGCGAAGTTGGAATTGCTCAAGGACATCAAAAATTCTGGCGTGCAACGGCGGGCTTTGACTTTGTCGCTCGTGATGATGCTGGGGCATTTTAGCATCATCCCGTTTTTGGCACCCTACATGGTTTCGAATGTGGGTTTCACGGAAAAAGAATTAACCCTTATTTACTTCATTGGTGGGCTGGTCACGTTGGTTACATCGCCGCTGGTGGGTCGCATTGCCGATAAATATGGTAAATACCCCATTTTCGCCATCAGTATGGTGTTTGCCTGCATCCCCATTTTTCTCATCACCAACATGCCAGCCTGGCCGGTTTGGGCTGCATTAATTGTCACGACCATGTTTTTCGCCAGTTCGAGTGGCCGGTTTGTACCTTCACAGGCCATGATTATTTCGGTGGTGAGTCCCAGAACAAGGGGCGGATTCATGAGCATCAATTCATCCATACAACAGGTTGGCTCTGGTTTTGCAGCCATGTTGGCGGGCATATTTGTGGTGCAAAACAGTGCAGGCCAACTGCAACACTATGCCTGGGTTGGCTATTTGTCCATGGCTACTTCGCTGGCTTGCATCTGGCTGGCCAAAGGTTTGGTAAGGAAGCAGAACGCTCAAAAAACAATGCCATGAAAGAGCGATTGGAGTTGGTGCAAGCCGATATCATTACCATTAAAGCCGATGCCTGGGTCACGGCTGCCAACCAACAATTGATGGGCGGCGGCGGAATAGATGGAGTGATTCACCGCATTGCCGGACCCGAACTGGCGCACACTTGTAAACTATTGCGAGGCTGCCCGACTGGAGAAGCCAAAATCACGCAAGGATTTAATGCACCTGTCCAGTACATCATCCACGCTGTTGGCCCAGTTTGGTTTGGCGGCAGCGGAAACGAAGCCTTGCTGCTGGCCAGTGCCTACCGACATGCCATGCAACTGGCAAAAGCCCACAACATAGACACGATCGTGTTTCCCAACATCAGCACGGGGGTGTATGGATTCCCAAAAATACTGGCCTCCCGCATCGCTGTAAAAACAATTGTTGGCATTTTAGCCGAAGAAGAATTCCCTAAAAAAGTCATCTTAGCCTGCTACGATGCGGAGAACTACAGGCTTTACCGGGAGCTGTTGTTTGATAGCTAAATAACCTCTGCCCTGCTCAAGCAAACTGCTTTTAATTCACGCCATCGAAAATCAGTATATTGCTGCAAAAGAATACAAATTGCGGCCCATAGAAAATAATCGAATTGCTACCATTTAGCCATTTTACTTGTGAAAATAATGACCCTTGAGGACGATTTTACCTTATCGAAGTAAATCAAAAAGTTTTTGAATTTGAAAGGTTTTGGGTGCGAAGCCATGTATGATGGAGACCTTTTTCTGCACCAGTACCTGTCTGAAAATTACGACCTGTATTTATTGGACATCAATGTGCCAGGCATGAATGGACTGAAACTGCATGAAACCATCGGACAAAAAGACAAAAACACACCCATTTTAATGATCACTGCATACAGCCAGGTGGAAGATAAAGTGACGGCTTTTAACGCAGGAGCGGATGATTATCTGGTAAAACCCTTTCATTTCGACGAGCTGTTGGTTCGGATTGAGGCTTTGTTGCGCCGAAAAAACCAACCTCAAAAAACTTCACAAGCCATTGTGATAGAAGACCTTCAAATATTTGAAAACGAGCTACATGTAGTGCGTGGGGGGCAGGAAATTTTACTTTCACCCAAAGAGTATCAATTGTTGCTTTTGCTGGCACAAGCTGCTGGGCGCATTGTTTCGAAGCAAACCATTTCTGAAAAAATATGGGACTACAATGTGGATGTAGGTTTGAATGCGATAGAAGTGTACATCAATTTTTTGCGAAAAAAGGTAGACCGTGAATTTGAGGTAAAGCTTATTCACACCAGAAGAGGCTTTGGATATTATTTGAAGGCAGAGCCTAAATGAAACTTAAACCAGAATTGCGGTTACAACCAGTGCTTTTTTCTCAGCATTTTTCATTGTTGCATCATTCATTACCTACATTCAATTTGCTGATTTTCAGTATGTTGACTTCGAAAGCAGGCTTGAAGAGAAAGCCTTTTCTTCGGTTCGACTGCTGGTGAATGTAAAGGAAGTTGACAATCAACTGCTTAAACTCATAGACAAAAACACCATTCACAAACTTTACAACGAAAAAACACTGATCTTCGACAAGCAATTCAACATCATTTACAGTAGTGTCGACGATGCTGAAATTAAATGGAAACCGACAGATTTGATGGAACTAAAATCCAGCGGGACATTTTTGAAAAAGCAAGGTGTTCTTGAAGTGTTTGGATTGTATTTCAATTCTATCAGTAGAGAACATTATGTACTTGTGGCTGCTGAAGACAAATATAGTTTCAGAAAACTACTTTTTTTAAGATATCTCACTACTGTCCAACAAAAATTAGCATACGTCCGGCCATCATTGATAGGGTTAAATAGAGGGCATTTTTCTTGTGGTTTTCGTTTTCAGATTCAAATTGTATTAAACAAGGAAAGCTGTGCTGTTTG
>Ga0247832_1000354_pt1 | contig 95049 bp, 79 predicted proteins | sample LaCruzMarch2015__10_FD_192407 | JGI IMG/M metagenome (GOLD analysis project Ga0247832, IMG submission 192407) | Freshwater microbial communities from meromictic Lake La Cruz, Castile-La Mancha, Spain - LaCruzMarch2015_4m | ecosystem: Environmental > Aquatic > Freshwater > Lake | place: Spain... | reverse complement strand
AGCTCGTAGGAGAGCATTCCATAATTGATGGGGACTGCGACTCGTACAATGTAGTTCCTTGAGCTTGATAATATAGGTAGGAGAGCATTCCATAATTGATGGGGACTGCGACCACGAATGTAGCTCCTAAAGGCAAGACCTTGAGTAGGAGAGCATTCCATAATTGATGGGGACTGCGACAAACTAAGTACGTGCCCAAAAGGGCGATAATGCGTAGGAGAGCATTCCATAATTGATGGGGACTGCGACGGAAACCCCTCCCTTTAGGTTCAAGTCTCCCCAAGTAGGAGAGCATTCCATAATTGATGGGGACTGCGACTGCAAGTCCATTCCCACACATTGCCGGTCAAATCGTAGGAGAGCATTCCATAATTGATGGGGACTGCGACTTTCTTCATTAAGAAACTGTGCAGCACCATCAATAGTAGGAGAGCATTCCATAATTGATGGGGACTGCGACACTCATGACTTTTCTTTTTAGAAGTCTTGCCGGGTAGGAGAGCATTCCATAATTGATGGGGACTGCGACAATTTGAATGCTCAAACATTTGAGCCGCTTTCCCGTAGGAGAGCATTCCATAATTGATGGGGACTGCGACTTTTGCTCGACTCATCAACAACACACTCGATGAAACGTAGGAGAGCATTCCATAATTGATGGGGACTGCGACAGTTACAAGCACTTTGTCACCAGTTTTGAAATCAGTAGGAGAGCATTCCATAATTGATGGGGACTGCGACCGTTTGTGGGATTCTGGGCAAAGCTTGCATCAGGTAGGAGAGCATTCCATAATTGATGGGGACTGCGACATTTGACGTCCACTGATCGATACAAATACATTGCGTAGGAGAGCATTCCATTATTGATGGGGACTGCGACAGTAAAGCATGATCTTTGGTTTTAGTTTGATGCGGTAGGAGAGCATTCCATAATTGATGGGGACTGCGACAAAATAAAGAAGTTTTTTTTACATGCAGAACAAGGTAGGAGAGCATTCCATAATTGATGGGGACTGCGACATCATCATACGTTTTACTCATATGTTCAATGTTGGTAGGAGAGCATTCCATAATTGATGGGGACTGCGACATGTTGGCATTTCGGATAGCTCCAATGTAATCTTGTAGGAGAGCATTCCATAATTGATGGGGACTGCGACATAGAAGTATTCGCAACTCATTGCTTTTTAGAATTGTAGGAGAGCATTCCATAATTGATGGGGACTGCGACCTTTTTCTTACCTTTTTCTTTTGGGAAGCGGTGGTAGGAGAGCATTCCATAATTGATGGGGACTGCGACAAGCCGCAATTCCCCCACACATCCAGCCAATCATGGTAGGAGAGCATTCCATAATTGATGGGGACTGCGACATGAATCGTTTTCAAAAAAGGAAGCTTCGCGTTCGTAGGAGAGCATTCCATAATTGATGGGGACTGCGACAAGCTTGTGTACGATAGTCCCTTCAACAGTTTTTAGTAGGAGAGCATTCCATAATTGATGGGGACTGCGACAAGTTCGTGGGATCGTCATCAACTTCGACATCGTCGTAGGAGAGCATTCCATAATTGATGGGGACTGCGACGCTTGATGGATTTAGAGCACAAGCAGTGCTTGCAGGTAGGAGAGCATTCCATAATTGATGGGGACTGCGACAACCTTACCGATGAAGTTTGCGACGTTCGCGACGTAGGAGAGCATTCCATAATTGATGGGGACTGCGACATAAAGCTGTCCTCCTTCTCGCAGTTTTTGTACGTAGGAGAGCATTCCATAATTGATGGGGACTGCGACGGTTAGCATTCTCTCGAATTGGATGATCTCCGTGTAGGAGAGCATTCCATAATTGATGGGGACTGCGACAATTTCCACCAATGTATGCTCCTCCGGAGTCCACGTAGGAGAGCATTCCATAATTGATGGGGACTGCGACCTGGCACTTCTTTGCCAAGAATAGAGGCTGCGATGTAGGAGAGCATTCCATAATTGATGGGGACTGCGACTTGTAATGGCGTGCTCTTTCAGAGAAAGATCCGGTAGGAGAGCATTCCATAATTGATGGGGACTGCGACAAACATGTCGAAAAGCCTGTTACGGCGTTTTTGGTAGGAGAGCATTCCATAATTGATGGGGACTGCGACAAACATCGAGCCCACAAGTAGTAGGCTAAAAATAAGTAGGAGAGCATTCCATAATTGATGGGGACTGCGACAAAAACCAAAATCTGCATCGTCCAGTTCAATAATGGTAGGAGAGCATTCCATAATTGATGGGGACTGCGACGAAATCATCGAAGCTTGGCTTCCGAGAAAAACCAGTAGGAGAGCATTCCATAATTGATGGGGACTGCGACATCGAAGCTTGGCTTCCGAGAAAAACCAAAATCGTAGGAGAGCATTCCATAATTGATGGGGACTGCGACATTCGCGCCTGTAAAGTCTTTTCAGCAAGTTCTACGTAGGAGAGCATTCCATAATTGATGGGGACTGCGACAACAAGTTTTCCATGGTGACGCCAGAATGCAAGTAGGAGAGCATTCCATAATTGATGGGGACTGCGACATCCAAAATTTCTTGATTTTTCATGTTGTTAGATTGTAGGAGAGCATTCCATAATTGATGGGGACTGCGACAGTCAGTCGTTTATCAGCAGTCTCAACTACATCAGTAGGAGAGCATTCCATAATTGATGGGGACTGCGACGATTCGTTTCATGGTCGTTGCGGTTTGTGGTTAGTAGGAGAGCATTCCATAATTGATGGGGACTGCGACAAAAAACAAAAAGAATTAGAAGCTACGTTGCTTAGTAGGAGAGCATTCCATAATTGATGGGGACTGCGACGTTGAAGTTGCGATCCAGCAGCGCCTTGACGGCTGTAGGAGAGCATTCCATAATTGATGGGGACTGCGACTGACACCGACTCATTGGAATACACGTGCAGCGTAGGAGAGCATTCCATAATTGATGGGGACTGCGACAACGTTACTGGACGCTCCCCTTGAGAGGGAAATCGTAGGAGAGCATTCCATAATTGATGGGGACTGCGACAATCTTATTCGGTTTGAGCGGTGTTGGGGATAGTAGGAGAGCATTCCATAATTGATGGGGACTGCGACAACCAACTTATTGATAAAAATGTGATAACCATGGCGTAGGAGAGCATTCCATAATTGATGGGGACTGCGACTTTTTTTTTGTGGTTACGCTTTTCCACCTTCCTGTAGGAGAGCATTCCATAATTGATGGGGACTGCGACGATCTTTACCTTTACCTTTTCCATGAGTCTTTTTGTAGGAGAGCATTCCATAATTGATGGGGACTGCGACCAGACTCAGATACTTTCCAGTAGAAGCCCGATTGGTAGGAGAGCATTCCATAATTGATGGGGACTGCGACGGTCTACTTCCAGGACATACCGAACACAGTTATGGTAGGAGAGCATTCCATAATTGATGGGGACTGCGACTAACCGCCTTGTCCTTGGCATCGAGGTAAGCCGGTAGGAGAGCATTCCATAATTGATGGGGACTGCGACATTTGGAGGTAGTGTTGGTCGTGGTGTTGGGGTGTAGGAGAGCATTCCATAATTGATGGGGACTGCGACAAACAATGGCCTTTTCCATAGCATTGTTTTTTTGGTAGGAGAGCATTCCATAATTGATGGGGACTGCGACATTTCTTCCATTTTGTTAACGTTTTAGAGTGAGTAGGAGAGCATTCCATAATTGATGGGGACTGCGACATTCATCTAATGCACCTGTGTAAAGTAAAGGCCTGGTAGGAGAGCATTCCATAATTGATGGGGACTGCGACAGAAAATGCTTCATCTTCAAGCAAGTTTTGGTTCTGTAGGAGAGCATTCCATAATTGATGGGGACTGCGACAATTGTGTTAATGATTAATGAATGAAAGAAATGTAGGAGAGCATTCCATAATTGATGGGGACTGCGACAAGACAGTCATTTTAATGATCAATGAATGTTAACGTAGGAGAGCATTCCATAATTGATGGGGACTGCGACCTTCGCCATACGTCCATTCCCCTGAGGTGTTCCGTAGGAGAGCATTCCATAATTGATGGGGACTGCGACTGAGTGGTAATTACTGTTCCGCCAGAGAGTCTTGTAGGAGAGCATTCCATAATTGATGGGGACTGCGACAATTTATTTTTCATGTTGTTGAGTTTTTTTGGGCTGTAGGAGAGCATTCCATAATTGATGGGGACTGCGACTTCGCATTTAGCTCCTCTAGCGTATAGGAGCGGGGTAGGAGAGCATTCCATAATTGATGGGGACTGCGACAAACAATTTGTCCATTCTCCCGTGTTATAGCCTAGTAGGAGAGCATTCCATAATTGATGGGGACTGCGACATCCTCGTCTACGGTCACCGTGCCACCGTCAATGTAGGAGAGCATTCCATAATTGATGGGGACTGCGACAAGGGCAATCAGGTTCCCCACACTGAACCAAGCGGGTAGGAGAGCATTCCATAATTGATGGGGACTGCGACTGTTTAGCCGCAGGCACAGAAGCCTACAATGGCAGTAGGAGAGCATTCCATAATTGATGGGGACTGCGACGATTTAGAAGACTGCTCCACCCATTTTGTTTGGGTAGGAGAGCATTCCATAATTGATGGGGACTGCGACTGTTGCAACATTCTACCCTCAAGGGCAATGGGTGGTAGGAGAGCATTCCATAATTGATGGGGACTGCGACGGAACAATCACCCCGATGGTGAAGATGGCGCCTAGTAGGAGAGCATTCCATAATTGATGGGGACTGCGACTTTGAAATTATATATTGCGCCAATCTGACAGAGCGTAGGAGAGCATTCCATAATTGATGGGGACTGCGACAAGTCGCGAATCTTCTGCAACGTATTCAGCCCCTGTAGGAGAGCATTCCATAATTGATGGGGACTGCGACATCTGCTCGTTCATGATCTTGCGCTCGGCAAGACGTAGGAGAGCATTCCATAATTGATGGGGACTGCGACTATTTCTTGCTGCCTTTAGTAAACTCAAAGCCGTGTAGGAGAGCATTCCATAATTGATGGGGACTGCGACAAGCTAAACTTCATGGTTGTAGAATAAAGTGGTGTAGGAGAGCATTCCATAATTGATGGGGACTGCGACGCCAGTCCTTGACCCATTCGCATTGCGAAACAGGTAGGAGAGCATTCCATAATTGATGGGGACTGCGACAAGACTAAAAGATAAATAAAGAACAGTCCAATGTAGGAGAGCATTCCATAATTGATGGGGACTGCGACACACTGAGAATTTTGCCTTCGATGAAACCGATGGTAGGAGAGCATTCCATAATTGATGGGGACTGCGACAATTTGTTACAACCCAAGCGTTGGTGCTACTGCTGTAGGAGAGCATTCCATAATTGATGGGGACTGCGACAACCCTTTAACGTCTTTCATCTCGCCGTAAACCTGTAGGAGAGCATTCCATAATTGATGGGGACTGCGACCAGTGTATTCTATTGTACAATAAATTATGGTCTGTAGGAGAGCATTCCATAATTGATGGGGACTGCGACAATTGCAATAATTCAATGTTTTCCATGTTGTATGTAGGAGAGCATTCCATAATTGATGGGGACTGCGACATACATTCATAGTCGTATATTTAATTGGTTTGAGTGTAGGAGAGCATTCCATAATTGATGGGGACTGCGACGATTAAACCGCTTCCTTAGGTGCAACTTTTTCCGGTAGGAGAGCATTCCATAATTGATGGGGACTGCGACATTGGCCTACCGTTACTGCCCAAATCCCTAACCAGTAGGAGAGCATTCCATAATTGATGGGGACTGCGACAATCGGTTAAGTCATAACGGACCTTGGCGCTAATCGTAGGAGAGCATTCCATAATTGATGGGGACTGCGACCGTTGTAGTGTCAGTCCCAGGGGGGGTACTTCGTGTAGGAGAGCATTCCATAATTGATGGGGACTGCGACGATCCCTTCAACCGAATAAATCTTGTGTTCTTGTAGGAGAGCATTCCATAATTGATGGGGACTGCGACTCATCTGGGGCTCTGCTTGGCGTGGAAGTGGAAGTAGGAGAGCATTCCATAATTGATGGGGACTGCGACAAATTGACGTAAGAAGACTGTGCTCGGAAGAGCAGTAGGAGAGCATTCCATAATTGATGGGGACTGCGACAGAATGTTAGACCCGTCAGGGATTTTCTGTTGGTTGTAGGAGAGCATTCCATAATTGATGGGGACTGCGACAAACACTGCGATAAAACACCTCCGATCTATGAACCCAGAAAAAAATTTCAATAGGAGTAATTGAAAAACCCTAATTTTGTAGGTAAAGCTTTTTCAGGATGGCGCGAAGAGACATTCATCACCAGGTTTTAAAATTAGCTCTGGAACGAGAAGGGTGGAATGTTACCGACGACCCTTTTTTTGTTAAAATTGGACGGAAGACAGCCGAAATTGACCTTGGTGCTGAGCGTATTATTTTGGCCGAACGCGCTACTGAAAAAATAGCGGTAGAAGTAAAGAGTTTTGTGGGAACTTCGATGATCACAGAATTTTACAAAGCCTTGGGGCAATTTTTAATGTACCAGCGTGCTTTACAAACTGCCGAACCCGAGCGAACGCTATATCTGGCTTTGCCTCAAGCTGCCTATGACGAACTTTCTGCGGATATTTTTGATTTCCCCAATTTGAGGACTTGCGACACCGTTTAATTATTTATCAACCTTCAGAAAACACAACGCTAACATGGATACTGTGATGAAGCACAAACACTTGGTTCGGCGTTTACTGACTGAAATTGCCGATCGTTTTCGGCAAAGTGACCGTTGGGAGATCATCGAAGCATTTGATGAAGAACATGGGCAGTACTTGTTGTTTACCGATGGGTGGCAAGGTGAAAAAAGAGAATATGGCTGTTTTATGCATCTGGAGGTCAAGCCAGATGGCAAAATTTGGTTGCGTAGAGATGGCACCGACCTGGATATAGGCCAACAATTACTGGATGAAGGTGTGGCTAAATCAGATTTGGTATTGGCTTTTCACTCTCCACTTATGCGTGAATGGTCGGGTTTTGCGGTATCTTAAGATGTAAAAGAAAGTCCAGAGTGGGGGATTCCAGTAGAAGGAGGATTAAGACTTCATGCATTCCATACAGTACCCACATCCAAAGGAACCCAGAACGGGTCTTCCATCAAAAGAAGTATTAAGACTCATGGTTGCGCTTGTCAATGCACAATTCCGGTGAAAGTGGACAGTAAAATCCGGCGTAAGGTGGGACTACTACGGCGTGTTTTGCTCAATGGGTTTTGGGATTTGTGGGAAGCGGCGCTTCGGCTACGCTCAGCGACCGCGCGTTTTGATCGCGAGACTTAGATCTCGCGTTGAGCGATCGCGTGCTATGCAGCGCAAAATCTAAAACCGCCATAGCAAAGTACGCGGTCGCTGAGCGCAGCCGAAGCGCCGCTTCGCAAAGTCTAAGATAGTCCTGGCAATGCACGCGGTCGCTGAGCGTAGCCGAAGCGCCGCCCAGAATTAACGTAGACTGCAATAGTGTGTTTTGCTCAGGAGGCTTTGGTTTGTGGGAAGCGGCGCTTCGGCTACGCTCAGCGACCGCGAGATATGATCGCGAGACTAGACTTCGCGTTGAGCGATCGCGTGCTATGCAGCGCAAAATCTAAGACCGCCATAGCAAAGCACGCGGTCGCTGAGCGCAGCCGAAGCGCCGCTCAGAATTGACGTAGACTGCAATCGTGTGTTTTGCTTAGAAGGCTTTTGGTTTTTGGGAAGCGGCGCTTCGGCTACGCTCAGCGACCGCGAGATATGATCGCGAGACCTAGACCTCGCGTTGAGTGATAGCATGTTACGCAGCGCAAAATCTAAAACAGCCATAGCATGTCACGCGGTCGCTGAGCGTAGCCGAAGCGCCGCTTCCCAAAATCTAAAACCGCCATAGCATATCACGCGGTCGCTGAGCGCAGCCGAAGCGCCGCTTCCCAGAATCTAAAACTTCAATAGCAACGCACGCGGTCGTTGAGCGTAGCCGAAGCGCCGCTTCCCAAAGTCTAAAACCGCTATAGCAATGCGCGCGGTCGCTGAGCGTAGCCGAAGCGCCGCTCAGCGAACAGCAGCTACACCTAACAAAAAAACACCACCATGAAAGGATACCTATACATCCTGCAATGTTCCAACGGTTGCTATTATACCGGAAGTACTGTTGATTTGGAGCGCAGACTGGCTCAACATCAAGCTGGAGAAGGGGCGAATTACACTAAGAAGCACTTGCCTGTAGAATTGGTCTATTTTGAAGAATATGCTCGAATTGACGAGGCTTTTTTTCGGGAAAAGCAGGTGCAAGGTTGGAGCAGGGCCAAAAAAGAAGCTTTAATTGCAGGGCAGGTGGATCAATTGCATGTTTTGGCGAAATGTAAGAATAGCAGTCATTTTTTGAAGGGGAAAGAGTAGTGGGAAGCGCGCTTCGGCTGCGCTCAGCGACCGCGTGATATGCTTATTAGGCTTTTTGATAGTGGGAGGCGCGCTTCGGCTACGCTCAGCGACCGCGCGTTTTGATCGCGAGACCTAGACCTCGCGTTGAGTGATAGCATGTTACGCAGCGCAAAATCTAAGACTGTCATAGCAATGCACGCGGTCGCTGAGCGTAGCCGAAGCGCCGCTTTCCAGCGTGGCATAATTCCGGTGAAATTGGACAGTAAAATTCGGCGTAAGGTGAACACTATCAATTTAAATTAACTTTTTTACCTCTTCGTTAATCAATTTTTTTACTTTAACCCAAGTGATTTTTTTGTCAAAAACAATAGGATCGGCGAATGCCTCTGCATCTTCAAAATAAGTCAGACTCTTGACAATATGGAAAACTTCATGCTGTTTGAATTTGTCCTGGAAAATTGACAGCATTTCTTCAATTGTCAAAATATCAGTAAGAAAGTAGATATCATAAAAATCCTTTTTGCTTCCTCTTTGAGCAATTGCCTTGAGTTTCATTGCTGCAATGTCCCGGATGTCCAACATTCTAATTCCCTCAACAACCAAAGTTGGAAATAAAATAGGATAACCCATTTTTACAAAATCAACTTTGACATCATCAATGTAAGTCAGCAGCATTTGTTGACTTTCTGATTCAACACTAACTTGAAAATCGGGGTATAATGACTCGAGTAAATGGTTTTTATCGAATACTTCTGGGGTAAATAGATCTAGATCAATGGATACTCGATGACCCATTTGAAGTGCCAAAGCAGTACCTCCAACCAAAAAAAAGGGATCAACACTAGGAAGAGTCATCAAGCTTTTTTATAATTCCAGTGTTCTGGGTTCAATTGTGCGAGTTTGTAGCATCGAAATTCACTTATGGGTAGATCAAAAAGAGCACTACAAAATGCCAGGGTTACTTTATCCAAATAGCGGGTTTGTAAAAGTGTTTGTTTAACGATATCCCAGCCATAATAATTCAAAATTTCTCTGAATTCATCGAGCCGCCCACGTGTGGTGATGCGTTCAATAACTGATGCACGATGCTGCTGTAGATCAATACTTTCTAAGTTAACATCCCAAAATAAGGAAGCTCTAAGTTGTAATTCCATAGGGTAAATATATCAGTTTTTATTTTATTTTTTTCATTTTTAGGGTTTTGTGGGAAGCGCGCTTCGGCTACGCTCAGCGACCGCGTGACATGCTTATTAGGCTTTTGGATAGTGGGAAGCGCGCTTCGGCTACGCTCAGCGACCGCGCGTTTTGATCGCGAGACCTAGACCTCGCGTTGAGTGATAGCATGTTACGCAGCGCAAAATCTAAGACTGTCATAGCATATCACGCGGTCGCTGAGCGCAGCCGAAGCGCCGCTTCGCAAAGTCTAGAATAGTACTAGCAATGCACGCGGTCGCTGAGCGTAGCCGCGCTTCGACCCTGCTCAGCGAACAGCCGAAGCCCCCCTCACAACACCTTCACCCCATCCGTCACATACACTCGGGTGCTCGTTGTATACGTGCCACCATTCGGGGCCTTGTATTTCAAGTCCAGGTAAAACGCCTGAAAGCCTTTTTTGGGGTAAGGCAAAGCTGCTTTTACGGTAGGCAAGGTATTCAATTTGATGTTTCTGCTCAGCCATAAGTTGTTGCGAAAATCGCGGTCTGCGGAGGTGGTGTACCACAACGTTGTTTCCACCAAATCGGTGGTGGGTGCATTGACCGACAATTCTACGCCTTCTTTGGCAGCGTTCACCGACCAGCTGGCCAAGGGATATTCCTTGTTTTGAATGGTGGTGCCAAAAAAAGCGCTTAAGGCTTCTAAAGCTTGTCGACCGCCACCGAGGTTGTGCCCGACGTTGGGAACGTAATGGATCAGGTTTTTGCCTGGAATTTGATCGTAGTAATGCTTGATGGCGTCTACGGTCCAGTATTCATCATTGGTACCGATGAAAATCATTTTGGGGACAGTCAATTTGCTCCGGTACGAGTACGGATCAATCATGGCCGTGATGGCTTTGCCATCTTCAGTATTGGTGCTTTGGGGGATGCCCAATTTGACATAATCTTCAATTTGATCACTGTATTCGCCGTAGGTTTGAAACTGATAATTGAGGGTGGCGGGCATATTGAGCATGTCGATGACCATTGGCGCAATTGCTTTAACCCTTTTGTCGTCGATGGCTGCCGAAAGCCAGGTGGTCCAGCCTCGTTTGGATGCACCGGTTACTACAAAACTATTGACGGCAAGGTTGAATTTTTGCTTGCTGAATTCCTGCACCGCATCCATCGCTTTTACGGCTGATTTTACCATCGGGAAAAGCAGTGGCCAGGTGTAGTCTTTGTCTTTTTTGAACTGGTGCAAGGTGTAGGAAATCAGGGCATCTTCGGTCAGGTCGCCATACAAAGGCTGATTGGGCACCTGTCTGATCAAGGCCACAATTCCCTTGTTTTTGTTGGCAACAGTGGCCAATGGGACCCATAAATCATCAGATTTTGTCCAATTGGGTTGTTCCTCTTTGTTGGATCCTCCGGTGATGAACAGTAGCGCCCCATCGTATTGGGTTTCCTGCGGCACAAAAACGGTCAGTTGGTGGCGCCAGGTGTATTGCCGCCATTTTTGAGAAGTCAGCAACAACTGATACACTTTTACGCCGCCAAGGTTGCTTGAGTCTTTCAACTCCCAGCGGTAGGTCTTGTCGTTGTTGTTGATGTAATTTTTGAGCGCCGTTTGTGGCGTGATGGATTGCGCAAAACTGCCCACAACAGTGCTGAGGCAGATGGCCAAAATTTGGCAGGTGTTTTTAAGGCAGAAGTTCATCTTGGACTGAAATTTTGTTCAAGTATAGGGATAAATTGGAGAAAAAACTTCGCTTTTGCTCATTTTCTTAAAATCACCAGGCCAATTCCTCCCAGTACTGTTACCGATGCAAAAACCAACCTCCAGGTTACCGGTTCGCCAAGAAAAATGATGCCCCCGAGCGCAGCAATGAGGGGTACGCTGAGCTGTACGCTTGCCGCATTGCTGGTCTTTAGGGCAGGCAGTACAGTGTACCAGATGATGTACCCAAGGCCCGAAGCCAGGGCACCTGAGGCAAGGGCATATCCCACGCCAGCAGGATCTAATACCATGTGATTGCTCATGATCAGGCTCAAGCAAATTGCCAACGGAGCTGCACGTAGAAAATTTCCTGCCGAAACTTTGGCTGGATCACCAGCACCCCTGCCACGCAAGGAATAGACTCCCCAAGCCGTACCTGACAGTAGCATCAATACCGATCCTATCAATGGCGGCGCTGAAAGGCCAGGTAGCAATAAACCGACTAAGCCCCCAATTGCAAGCACCAAACCCATCAATTGCTGGAGCCGCAGTCTTTCCCCGCTCCAAATGCCATACCCAATCATGGAGGCCTGTACTGCGCCAAAAAGCAGCAATGCACCTGTAGCCGCAGTCAGGCTTACATAGGCATAAGAAAAAGCTGCGGCATACGCAAACAGCGCAAATGCGGAATACCAATTTCCTTGTCCTTCCATTTTTGTGTTGCGCAAACTGGTAATGGCCAAAAGCATAATGGCGCCTGCGAGCAACCGAATGGTGGTAAAACTGGCAGCATCGATGTTGCTGAACTTCAACGCCAAGCGGCAAAGTAAAGAATTGCTGGCAAAGGCAAGCAGGGCAAGAATCGTGAGGGAAATGACGCGTGGACGGGACATATCAGGTGGTTTTAGACTTGATCGTTAATTCCAAGTCCCAAACTACAACAATCCTTTCTGTGTTGTTTGCATCGAAGTAAGTATGAATGGCTTTGAAACCAATGCTTCGGCGCGCTTTCAATAAAAATAAATTGTTATAAAATCAAAGAAAAAGATGCCTGCCCTGTTGCAAAATTCTGATGTAATTGGCACGTTCGTACTCTTCTGGATCGACCACTTGAGTCTGATTCATTAGCCCTCTAAATTCCGCTAGAGACTCATAATTTTTGCTCGACATCCAGTTGCGCAAGTCCTGGTGCATGGTTTCCAGGTAGCGGATACCGTGCTTGTACAATGCAGACGCGGTCATGGCCACATCGGCTCCAGCCAGGAGGTACTTGATCACTTCTTCGGCACTTTGTACCCCGGTACTGGCCGCAAGAGACGCTTCCAATTTTCCAGATAAAAGAGAGATCCACATCAAAGGAAGTCGAATTTCTGAGGCATTACTATATCGCAGATTTTGTAGAACCTGCAAAGTGTTGATGTCGAAATCGGGCTGGTAAAACCGATTGAAAAAAACCAGGGCATCCGCACCTGATTGTTGCATTTTGAGGCCTGTATTGCCGATGGCAGTGAAATACGGGCTCAGTTTTACTGCCAGGGGTATACTGATGTTTCTCCTGACTTGTTGAATGATTTCCAGGTAACGTTTTTCCACGTTTTCTCCAGTAAGATGAAGATCGGTTGGGATGTAATTGATATTGATTTCGAGGCCATCTGCGCCAGCAAGCTCTATTCGACGAGAGTAGTCGATCCAACCTTCAGGAGTAATCCCATTCAAACTGCCGATGATCGGAATCTGCACGCGCTCTTTGATTTTGCGCAAGTTTTCGAGGTATTCTTCGGAGTTGAACCGGTAATCTTCCATTTCTGGCAACTCACCTTCTTTTCTTAGAGTCTCTCTTTTGGGCCGAACGATGCCATTGAAGCAGTCTTGTTCGGCCTGGATTTGCTCTTCAAAAAGGGAAAACAGCACCACTGCTCCTGCGCCAGAATCCTCCATGAGCAGGATATTGTCCATCTCTTCCGACAAGGTACAGGCAGAAACAACTATGGGTGAACGCAACTTCAAGCCCATGTAGGTCGCATCGAGATTCATGCTCGCTTGGTTTATATAGATACTTTGTAATCTGTGCAAGATTAGCCTTTAGCTTTTTTTCCAAAATGATGGAAATCACTTTTTTTACTAATAAATGCCAGCATCAATTGGGATACAAAGTTGTAAGCCTTTTCTGCTCTTTTTCCCAGCACCAGTCCTTCGCAGCTTCGCGGCATTCGTTTTGCAAATTTTGGTACAATTTTTCATCAGTCAACAACTTTTGGATGGCCGCTACCAACTCGTCAACTTCCAATTGGGGAAGCAAATAAAAAACTGGATGCGCTGCTTGCAATGCCAGGTATTCCGGGAAATTCATTTGAATGGAAGGCACTCCGGCCTGGATGTAATCAAAAGCCTTGTTGGCCAGGGAATAATAGTAACTTTGGCCTCGATTTTCCAATAAATTGAGGCCAATATATGCTTTATTTGTGATGTTTCGCAATTCAGTGGGAGGAATATATCCTAAAAATTTCACTTTTGTTTCCAATTGTAAATCTTTCGCCTGTTGCCGCAAGGAAACCGATAAGTCTCCTTCTCCGGCCAGCCAGAGTTCGGCGCCCTCGATGTGTTGCATGGCGGCAATGGCCGTTTCGAGGCCACGCCCTACATTCAGTACGCCCTGGTACAGAATAATTGGCTGTGCTGGCTTTTGAAGGGGCTGATGTACTCCACTGCGCAAAGGAACATTGCGAACAACCTGAAAGGGCACGCCGTAGCGGTCTTGAAAAATTTGTGCCAAGGCTGGACCAACGGTATATGCTTTGTCAACCCTCGGTATAGCAAAGCGCGCCACGGCCTCCCAAATGCTTTTGGTAAATGGCCGATCCACCACTTCGGGTACTTCGGTGAAATACTCATGGGCGTCGTAAAAACACTTTTTGCCTTTGATACGGGCTACAAATAGATTGGGCAAGAGGGTATCCAGGTCAATGCCCGTGTACACTTCAAAAGAACGCCAAAGCAAGCACCACAGCAAGCGTAGGTTGTATTCGAGGTAAAACAATTTGCCGCGTTCAAACCAGCAAAATAGCCTGACTTGCTGGTATTTGGTGCTTGTCAGCTCCGGCGAAGACCGCCGTAACCTGCCCACCAGCGTTACCTCATGGCCGGCTTCTGCCAAAGTAGCACAAATGCGCTGCATCCGCTGGTCGTACACCAGATCATTGGTAACCGTGAAAACCAGTCGCATGCTAGCGCAGCCCCCGGGCTTCCAGGTTTTTTACGTAAGTGCGTACATTGCCCAAGTGTTGGTCATAGGTCTCCGCAAAAGCGTGCCTGCCTGAACCATCACCTATGGCACAAAAGTAGGTGTAGTTGTTTTTGTCGAAATTCAGTACGGCATCAATGCTGGAAATAGAAGCCATGGCAATGGGGCCAGGTGGCAATCCTGCATACATGTAAGTATTGAATGGCGAATCAAAAGAAGTATGGTAATTGGTGACCCGCTTGGTGGTGAAATCCCGGGTAGCAAACACCACGGTTGGATCGGCTTGCAGGCGCATGCCAATCTTGATGCGATTGAGGTATGTTCCCGCAATGATGGGTTTTTCATCGTCGCTGAGGGTCTCTTTTTCTACAATGGAAGCCATGGTATATACTTCTTCAGGCGTCATGCCCATGGCTTTGGCTTTGGCCAGTCGGTCTTTTTGTTTCCAAAAGTTTTTGTGCTCCAACAGCATGCGTTCCATGAAGCTTTCGGGGCTCAGGTTCCAGTATACTTCGTAGGTGTTGGGGATGAAAACCGACATTAGGTTGTCGCGGTTATAGCCCATCTTGCTCAGGTAAGCCTCATCAAATAAGAGTGCTTTCAAGCTGGTTGAATCCGGCTCGATGAAACGCGATACTTTTTCTGCCACTTCTTCCAGGGTGCGCTCGGTGGTCAGGATGACTTTGACTGGAGCCTGCTCTCCACTGCGCAGGTGGCGCACCAGGTGGAAAACCGTCCAACCCGGTTCAATTTTGTAGCGCCCACTGCGCATGGGGTCTTGCTTGTAGCCCATTTGCTTGGCAACATTGCGAAAAATTATTTCTTTTTTGACCACCCCTTCTTTTTTGAGCAGGGCTACGACTTCGTCAAAAGTAGAATTGCTGGGGATTTTAACAGAAAAGTCGTCGCCAATGCTTCGGGGTACTTCCGCTCCTCCCAGAATGAAACGATAACCGGCATAAATGCCGATCAGTAACAACAACAGCACGATGAGCAGTGTGCGGGCTTGGATTTTCATGGTTTTTGATGAACTGTTTATGGTGTTTAAAAGTAGCAGAAACGCATTTACTTAGCGTCAATTATGGGCTTAATATTGCTCCTGATCGTTGGGGAAATCGCTGGCTTTGACGTCCTTGACGTAATGTTCTACGGCGCCTTTGATGGTGTCGTACAAATCTGCGTATCGCCGCAAAAAGCGGGGAGAAAATTCTTTGTTGATGCCCAGCATATCGTGCGTAACCAATACCTGACCGTCGCAGTCTTGTCCTGCTCCAATGCCGATGGTGGGAATAAACAGGCTTTCGCTGACTTTTTTGGCCAGGTGAGCCGGGATTTTTTCCAGCACTATTCCAAAACAACCCAATTCCTGTAATAGTTTGGCATCTTCCTCCAATTGGATGGATTCAGCATCTTCTTTGGCGCGTACTGCATACGTTCCAAACTTGTAGATTGATTGGGGGATCAAACCCAAGTGCCCCATTACGGGAATGCCTGCGGAAAGGATGCGGCGAATGGAGTCCGCCACCTGTGCGCCACCTTCCAGTTTGACAGCATGCGCACCTGATTCCTTCATGATGCGGATGGCCGATTCCAGTGCCAGTTTGGAATTGCCCTGGTAACTACCAAACGGAAGATCTACCACCACCAAAGCTCGCGATACTGCCCGTACAACCGCCGAAGCATGGTCAATCATTTGATCCAGGGTAATCGGCAGGGTGGTTTCATGGCCATGAATGACATTTGAGGCGGAATCGCCCACCAAAATGATGTCAATTCCTCCTGCATCAATTATTCCCGCCAGGGAAAAATCGTAAGCGGTGAGCATCGCGATTTTCTCGCCTTTGGCTTTCATTGCCTGCAAAACGTGAGTCGTGATGCGTTTAACCTCTCTGTTGACGGACATGCTGAAGCTTTGAAAATTTGAGGGGCAAATATAGGGAAACCATTTTCAATATCCAATAATCAATATCCAATGTCCAATTTCCAGGTGGGTAGCGCTGTGTTTGTGGTTTTTGATCAGGGGTTAGTTTAAACTCAAATAAAAAAGCCTGTTTCCTCACAAACCCGAACTTATGTCGTTGACATTGCACTACCGTAATGGAAATTGGACATTGATTATTGGATATTGGACATTGAAGTATAGTTTGTTACTTTTGACATGATTTAGTAAACGAAAAACGGAGCTATTTTATGCGTTTCATTCCAGCTTTGATATTGTTGTGTTGTTTTTCCTGTACCACAGATTTCGATTTGGAAGGAGATTTTGAAGACCTTCCGGTGATCTATGCTTTTGTCAACAGGCAAGATACGGCCCATTACATTCGGGTAGAGCGTTCCTTTTTGACAGGCGGTGCCGATGCGACCCTCCTTGCCCAAGACCCCGATAAAATTTATTACCCCAGCGCCAAAGTAGAGCTGGAAAAAGTAGGCACTACTACCCAAAAATTCACGCTCAGTCGGGTGGATGGCAATAAGGAAGGTTATCCACGCGAAGATGGGCCTTTTGCGAAAGCGCCCAATTACCTGTATAAAATCAAGGCCAATCTGCTCAATCTCAAGGGCGGAGAAACACTGCGCGTAGTTGTTACGCCCAGCGAAAACCGCAGCAAGGTGAGTGCCGAAACAACAGTGTTGACCGATTTGCAATCCCTTGATCGACCAGCTAGCCCGGTTACTATGGTGGATTATAGCCGCAGCATCACCTTTGCCTGGAATGCGCCAACCAGCGCGCGCTTGTTCGATTTGCGCTTGCGCATCCACTATCGGGAATCCACTACAGGCAGTAATTTTGAAAACAAAACGCTGGACTGGACGGTCATCAAAGACCTGGAACGTACGGACGAAGAACTGCGGGTAGCACATACCATTACGGGCCAGCAGTTTTATACCTTTTTGGCCGACAACATCGATGGCACGGTCAACCGCCGCCGTATTTTTGATGGGTTTGATGTACTGGTTACCGCAGGAGGCAAGGAAATGGCCGATTTGCTGCGCATCAGTCGGGCCAATTTGGGCATCACCAGTTCACAGGTGACCCCCCAATACAGCAACGTAACCGGTGGGGTAGGGGTGTTTAGTTCCCGAGCTACGTTGCTGCGCACTGGCCTGCAATTGAGTGGACCATCCAGTGACTCGCTGCGATTGGGGCGGTTTACAAAACGACTGGGGTTTCAGTAGAACTTAAAAAATTAAGCGACTACTTCTTGTAATAAATCGGAATGACTTTACTTTTTGACAAAGAATCCAGCTTGGCCTTTTTTGCTTTCTTTTTAAAAAATCCACGGAGTAAAAAATTGTGTTGAACTGCTTCCAGGTCTTCTGCCAATTTTTCCGATCCGCCTTCTAAATTTTTGATGATTGCTTTGATCTGCGTACCCGCTTCCTGATTTTGGGTCAAAACTCCCACTGGCGTATTCGGATTGGTGCCCATTTCTTTGAGTTTTGCCATAAACACCCTTGCGGTATCCGCTATATGTTGCAACTGCACAACGGTAGTTTTTACCGAATTAAACACTAGGGTATCACTGGTCAATTCTTTGGCGAGGGTTCCTTTTTTGTTCAGTCCTGCGCTGAAGTGCACCAAGGAATTGATCAACTGATCCGCTTTTGCAGCTGTTTTTTGCAGGGAGGCGGTGGTCGCATTGATGTTGTTGTACACGACATCGTCTTTCAGTAATTTTCCGATGCTGCCTTCCCCTGCGGCCAGGTTTTTGCTGATTAATTTAAAATCAGTGGTAATGGCCAATACGTTTTTGTTGTTTTCCTGAAGCATATTGAGCATCTCCTCAGAGGAAAAAGTTTTTTCAACGGCCAATAAATCGCCTTCCTGAACCGCTCCAAATTTTGGTGTACCGCCATAAATCACCAGGATTTTTTTGCCAATGAACCCATCCGCGCTTATTTTCACTTTGGCATTTTTACGAATGTACTGTTGGTGCTTGATGTCGATTTTTATGCTCACCGACACCTGTGATTTTCCAAAAAAATGCATACTGTTTACCGTCCCAATTTTTACCCCTGAAAACCAGACGTTGTTGCCTTTTTCCAAGCCATTTACATCGTCAAAAAGGGATCTAATTTCTATTTTCTGTTTAAAGGTATCGTGCAGGTTGCCAATCATGAAAATGCCGAGCACCAGCAGTGCCAATCCGGCAAAAACAAAAAGTCCAACAATTACGGTGTATTTATGGTGTGATTCGTTCATGGCTTATTGAATGAAATTGTAATTAAAAAAACCTGTAACTATTTAGCACCTAAACTACTTGACAATCAATAAAGTAAAAAGCATTAGCATTAAACCTAATAAAATCAAGTCAATGATAGTCAATGACTTGTGTTTTTGAAAGATTTTTTGCTTTTGTGATAAGCAATTGATTATCAATAAGATTGGGGTGCTAAATAGTTACAAAAACCTTTTATTTGGTTGTCAACGGCTTCGAACATTTCAGCGAATTTTCCAATTTGAGAAAATTTGCCTTCTTCCAGCATCGCAATCCGCTTACAGGTATTTTTGGCACAAGTCAAATCATGGGTGATGATGATCGAGCTCGTATTGTATTGTTGTTGCACATCGTTGATCAATTGGTTGATTTCAGCGCTGGTGATGGGGTCTAAACCCGCGGTGGGCTCGTCATACAACATGATTTCAGGTTTAAGGATGAGGGTTCGGGCAATGCCAATTCTTTTGCGTTGTCCTCCGGACAAATCAGCCGGCATTTCTGCAATTTTTTCCAATAAACCTACGGCTTCCAAGGCCTCTTCAACCGCTGAATCAATGTCTGGTTTTTTCAGCTTTTTCACATTCATGGTCAATGGAAAAGCCAGGTTTTCGTATACACTCATGCTGTCGTAAAGCGCGCTACTTTGAAATGAAAACCCGATCCGCTTGCGCAGGGTATCCAGCTCTTTTTGGTTCAATTGATTGACTTGTTGGCCCAATACGGTTATTTCGCCTTGATCAGGCTTCAGTAAGCCCACGATAATTTTGATGAAAACCGATTTGCCTGATCCAGATTTACCCAGCACTGCAATGTTTTCGCCCTTAAAAACCGTCAGGTCAATGCCCTTCAGTACACCAATATCAGCAAATGATTTGTGCAGGTCTTTGATGACAATGACCTCCTCTTGATTGTTTTCCTGTCTGTGCAATGCGTCTTTTTCCATGATTTAGTAAAACCTGATCCAATTGGACAGCTGAACAATGACAATTTCTTCTACAAAAACCAGAAACATGGAGAGTACTACCGTCTCATTGGCAGCTTTGCCCACGCCATGGGTTCCTTTGGTGGCATTGAATCCTTTGTAACACCCAATGATGCCAATGGTAAATCCAAAAACAGTAGCTTTGGCCAATGCAGCAAATAGATCAAGGAACGCAACGCTCGAAAACGCATCCTGAAAAAACGTGATCGAACTGGTCGTCTCTTCTTCGTGAACGTTGAAATAAGACCCCATTAGCCCAATAAAAATGCAATATGCCGCCAGTAAGGGAATCATGGTGGTTGCGGCCACTATCCTGGTGACCGCCAGGTATTTGAATGGGTTGATGGCAGATACTTCCATGGCTTCAATTTGTTCGGTAACTTTCATGGAACTGAGCTCGGCACCGATGCTTGACCCCACTTTCCCGGCACAAATCAAGGCGGTGAGTATCGGCCCCAAGGCCCTGATGATGGCAATGCCAATCAGGTTTGGCAACCAGGAAGCTGCCCCAAAACTTTCCAGGGAAGGTCGCGATTGCTTGGTAAATACGATGCCAATGATAAAACCTGTAACGGAAATCAGTGGCAGCGATTTGACGCCAATTTCATAACACTGAGCGATGATGGCGCGCAAATGAAAAGGTGGGAGAAAAACTTCTCTGAAAAAGCGAATGATAAATTTAAAGGCATGGTAAACGTCGATAAAGTACAGATCGATGTTTTTGGATAATACGTATTTGTGTGTATTGCGCTTGATCATCAATGACTTGGTAAAGTTGTTTGTGTCTATTCTGAACCCCATTCCACATTTACAATGATTTCATTTCTTCGACCCAGTAGTTGGAAAGGAGGGTTGTACCCCAGCATGCGGAAACTTCCGTAATGGTCGATTGAAGCAGCCTTGAGTGCCCTTTCCAACTTGCGGGTATTTATTTTGATGTCTGTTTCAGTGGCAAAACCACCAAATCCAACTGCAGCCACATATTCATCGGCTACGGTTTCAATGATGACTTCTGCGTTGATGGGTTTGGGTAAATTTTCCTGAAGGTATTGGGAGGGCATCACAAAACTCATGGACGAGTTGTAATCGTTGATGTCCATGTGTACCGGTGAGGTCATGGCAATGTGCAAATTGCGTTCATTTCCGCCAAAAATATATTTGGCCAATACGCCAAACCCGGAACTGCCCAATTCCTGATACGTTTTCGCAGTGGAATTAATGGTGGCCATGGCTACAGTTGGGTAATGGCGAATTTCAAACGCCTTGCCTTTAAAAACCACTTGATATTTTTGGGTTTCCGAGTTTTTGGAAGCCAGCACTAAATACAATTGAAAAAGCAGCAGTGAAGCAGCTAAAAGGAGACTGATGATTACAAATATCTTCATGATGGGAGGTAAATGAATTTACACAATGTCACAAAGGTGGGTTGTTTCAGAAGGGAATGTGTTATACAATTGTGGGGAATTGTTGCAGAATTCACAGGTGGGCCTAAATTGGCGATTTATGTCATTTTGACCTGCTTTATCCCTTGGAATACTTCTTTTGTCTGGTTTTTTTATGGATTCTATTTTCTTCTGCCCAAATGTCAGTTCCTTCATGCCACCTTCTGCTTTGGCACATCCCTTGCTGTTCAAAGCTCGTAAACAAGAATTTCTGAGTTTATTCAAGCAACACAGCAAGAACAAGCTCTTCATAAACACCATAAAGTAAAAGAACATGGGAAAAATTATCGGAATTGACCTTGGTACCACTAACTCTTGTGTGGCGGTAATGGAAGGAAATGAACCGGTGGTAATTCCGAACGACGAAGGTCGGCGCACTACGCCATCCGTTGTAGGTTTCCAAGACAACGGTGAACGCAAAATCGGTGATCCTGCCAAACGTCAAGCCATTACGAACCCCAAGCGCACCATTGCCTCCATCAAGCGCTTCATGGGTCGTCGCGCTTCGGAAGTACAAGGCGAAATCAGCCGTATGGCTTATACCGTTGCCAAAGGCGACAACGACACCGTTCGGGTAGACATCGACGGTCGCATGTATACGCCCCAGGAAATTTCTGCAATGATTTTGCAGAAAATGAAAAAAATTGCAGAAGATTACCTCGGTCAGGAAGTTACGGAAGCAGTGGTTACTGTACCTGCCTACTTCAACGACTCTCAGCGCCAGGCTACCAAAGAAGCAGGTGAGATTGCTGGTTTGAAAATCAGCCGGATCATCAACGAGCCTACGGCTGCCGCTTTGGCATATGGCCTCGACAAGCGCAACAAAGACATGACCATCGCGGTATACGACCTTGGTGGTGGTACCTTCGATATCTCTATTCTCGAAATGGGTGAAGGCTTGTTTGAAGTAAAATCAACCAATGGGGATACCCACTTGGGAGGTGACGACTTCGACGGTGTGATCATCGACTGGTTGGCTGAAATGTTCAAACAGCAAGAAAACATCGATTTGCGCAAAGACCCCATGGCGTTGCAACGCTTGAAGGATGCTGCTGAAAAAGCAAAAATCGATTTGTCTGCTTCAACTGAAACCGACATTACGCTGCCTTACATCACGGCAGTTGACGGTGTGCCCAAGCACTTGACCACCAAATTGACGCGTGCTCAGTTTGAGAAAATGATCGATACCCTCGTTCAACGCTCTTTGGAGCCTTGCCGCAAAGCATTGCAAGATGCTGGCTTGAGCAAAAACGACATCGACGAAGTTATCCTGGTAGGGGGTTCTACCCGTATCCCACGCATCCAACAGGCGGTTGAAGAATTCTTTGGCAAAAAGCCAAACAAAGGCGTAAACCCGGATGAAGTTGTAGCAATCGGTGCATCCATCCAGGGTGGCGTATTGAGCGGCGACGTGAAAGACGTATTGTTGCTCGATGTTACTCCGCTGTCTTTGGGTATCGAAACCATGGGCAACATGTACGACGTAGTGATCGAGTCCAACACCACGATTCCTACCAAGAAATCAAAAGTATACTCTACTGCATCTGACAATCAGCCAACGGTAGAAATTCATATCCTGCAAGGTGAGCGCCCGATGGCGAAAGACAACCGTACGGTTGGTCGCTTCATCCTCGATGGTATTCCACCCGCTCCTCGGGGTGTGCCACAGGTGGAAGTCATCTTTGACATCGACGCCAACGGTATCTTGAGCGTAACTGCGAAAGACAAAGGCACCGGCAAAGAGCAAAGCGTACGCATCGAAGCTTCTACTGGTCTTGACCAAAAAGAAATCGATCGGATGCGCGCTGAAGCAGCTGCCAATGCAGATTCTGACCGCCAGGCTCTAGACCGTGCCCAAAAACTGAACACGGCGGATGGCTTGATCTTCAATACCGAAAAGCAAATCAAAGAGTACGGCGACAAAATTCCTGCTGACAAAAAAGCAGACATTGAGTCGGCACTTAACGAATTGCGCGAAGCCCACAAAGCTCAGGATCTGGATGCCATCGATGCTGCTTCCAATAAACTGAATACCGCCTGGCAGGCAGCTAGCCAGGATCTGTATCAGGCTAGCAACGAAGCAGGTGCCGATGATACTGCACCAAACGCAGGCGCAGCAGGAAACGGCGGCAGCAATGGTGCAGAAGATGTGACCGATGTAGAATACGAAGAAGTAGACAAAAAATAGGTAAGGGCGACCCTTGCGGTCGCCCCATCCATAAACGACAAATGCGCCCAAAAGGCGCATTTGTCGTTTATGGTATCGATGGTGTTTTTAACCGTTGGACAACCGCGAGGGTTGTCCCTACGGTTTGCGGTAACTTTGGAAAAAACTCCGCCATCTCATCTGAAAAACACCCCAAATCGCTTCCTGAATAATATTGCTCGACATTTTGGATACCCCTGCCACCCGATCTACAAACGTGATCGGCACTTCAACTATCTTGAAACCCAACTGATGCGTAGCATATTTCATTTCGATTTGAAAAGCATAGCCTACAAAGCGAATTTTGTTCAAGTCGATGCTTGCCAAAACTTTGCTCCGGTAACAAATGAATCCTGCCGTAGGGTCTTTTACCATCATCAAGGTCATTAGGCGAACATACAAGGATGCTCCGTATGACAATACAATGCGATCCCAAGACCAATTGCTGACCTTACCTCCGCGCGTATACCGCGAACCCACTGCCAAATCTGCTCCACCTGCCGCACAAGCCTCGTACAAGCGGATTAAATCTTTTGGATTGTGAGAAAAATCGGCATCCATCTCAAAGATGTAATCGTAATTGTTTGCCAAGCCCCATTTAAAGCCTGCGATGTACGCGGTACCCAAGCCTAATTTTCCAGACCGTTCGAGCAAGTGCAAGCGAACAGGATATACCGATTGCAAGTTTTTGACAATTTGTGCTGTACCATCAGGCGAACCGTCGTCTACGATCAACACGTGGAAGGGATGAGCAAGTGAAAAAACGGTGTTGAGCATGCGCTCAATGTTTTCCAGCTCATTGTAGGTAGGAATAATGACCAAACTATCTGACAAAACCGTGAATTTGGGTGATGAACATGTCTTTTGAAATTGCTTCGAATGCCAAACAAGTACAATGAAGCATCCAAAAAAATCGGCAGCAAAGATAGTGTGAAAAAAAGTTAAGCAGGAGTAAAAAAACACCTTCCGTCATGAAAAAACAGTACAAAACGAATCAAACCAATTCGCTGTCGTCCCAGGAATCGCGCTTGCGTTTTTCCAGTTCTTTCAATTCCAAAGGTTTTTCTTCCTTTTGCTCAGGCTTGGAGGTGTTCATCCCTCTTTTTTCCAGTTTGTTCAATTCGGCCTGGATTTGTTTTTCCTCCCATTCCGGGGTCATTTCTTCAATCAAACCAGGAATGCCAAAAATTTTGACGTAATGCATGGCCAAGCCTACACCCCATCCCAACATCGGCCATAAAAACCACCAATAAGTGGGATTGCTCAAATAGTTGATCAGGTAGAAAAAAACACTCATCACCACATAGGTGGAGAGGTGGCTGTAAAACTTTTTCTTTTCTTCCACTCTTCTTTTGGCAATCTCGTATGCCGTAAGTGGCTCCAAGTTTTTTTTATTTCGTCCCATAAATTATTAGATAGGTTGCGTACACGGGTATTTTGTAATTCATACCGTAGTAGGCGGTACGAGTACAAATTTACACAGTTCGAACGAAACCCTAGCCAAAAATAACGAATTACACCAAGTCTTTATCCGACCAATTTGGTTTTTTGACAATGGGTTCTTGCACTTCTTCATCCAGCACTTCTTCAGGCTCATTTTTTTGGTCGTTGGGCCACCCGAACACAGAGAAGTAATGCATCACTACCCCAGCCCCCCAAAAAAAAGCGATGGGATAAAAACTGAAAATATTGCCGCGATTTTCAAAAAGTAAGAACCCCATAATGGCCAAATACCAGGTGAAGTGCTTGTAAAACTTGGCCTGTGGCGATTGTTGCATACGCTTGTAGCGCTGGAATTCTTTCCACTCTTTTTTATTCCTTGGGCCGCCTTCAAAAAAATCAGCGCCCTCGCGATACTTTTCTTTATAACGTGATTGTCCGCACATGATGGATAGATTTTGCCCAAAATTGTCCTCCCTTTTGGGCAAAACCTATTTTTATAGACGAGCTTCCTGGATTGATCGTTTAACCTAACGCTTTTTTCAGTGCTTGGCCACTCAAACCAAAAATTCCCCCGATCAATCCAGCCAATACTGCCGTAACCAATACCATTTGAATGGCGCCCAGGCCCCCCAGTAAGGTTCCCATCTTGCCCGCGAGCAATCCCGCATTGGCCGCATTTTGCATTTGTGCCTGTACACCCCAAACCAAGGCCAAAACCAGAAATGCAGTGAAAAATGCCCTTAGGTTGTTATTGGCCAGAAAACCAAAAATAGCCGCCGGAATGGCTACACTCCACCAGGGCAAAAACATCGGCACCAGCCAATAGGCGAGGGCAAGTACCAGTATCGAAAGCATGTTTTTAAGCATGATGATTGTTGTTTTGAATAAATTATTTGCTTTTAGACCCAAATGACCATTCACTTACGGTTGATTTTCGTTTGTCTTCTGCGTTGCGCATGAAGAAGAGCTCATTGTATTCCCCCTTTGCCCACTGATCTACCATGTGGTCATAAAATGGACTGCCCGGATTCCCCGATGTGCCGCCAGGATAAACACCCCAGGCTTTGACGCCGTCTTTGGCCATTTCAACCACCATGCGCCAGGAAGGGCCATGATTGTTGCGGGTTGCGTTGGGTGCTTGCGCATACCCGCTGATTGGCAAATTGCTGCGCGAAAACGCTGGAATACGTGCCAGGTGATTGACCGATGCGTTGTTGACTTCACGCCAGGCTTTGGCAGGTGCTTTTTTGAATTGGGCACAGGCTTTGCGGAAGGTCATCAGCAATACCTCAGCGGCATTTTCTACTTTTTTGGTTTTTTGCCAGTCGAAAACCTCGTGATCAGGCGTTTTTTCAAGCAATTCCAAAAAGCGCCAGCTTTCTACATTCATCACTTCCACCGAATCCCGCCATTGAATGAGCTCATCGAAAGTATAGGTGTAAGTGCTGTCAAACCAGGTTTGAAACACCACTGGCTCAGTCTTTTGATAATTGTAATTGCCATCCCATTTGCTGAGTTTTTGGTACACGGCCTTTTCATCGGCATTGAGTTGATCAACAGGCAACAGCTTTAAAAACAAAGGCAATGCTTCTTCGGCCTGTAAACTGTGCGGATTGTTTTGCAACCCCATCAAGTCTTTGACCGTAATCTTGTCCATGGCCGTCAGGCTGCGGTTGATGAATCGACCTCGGTAATCATCAAAGCCACCATTATAGTAGTACGGATAAGTTAGGTCTGCAGAGTTTTGGTTGGCCGACGCTACAAAACCCCGCTCCGGATTGCGCACCTGAGGAATTTGTTCACGGGGAATAAAACCCTGCCAAGCGTTGCTAGACAGCGATCCATCCTGTACAAAACGCCCTTGTTCTTTTTGTTTGATGGGGAACTTTCCATTGACTTTTAAGGCAATGTCGCCATCGCGGGCAGCAAAAACGAAGTTTTGCGCTGGGGCATCGTAACCTGTCAAAGCCTCCGCGTATTCGTCGTAGTTTTTGGCTTTCATCAAGCGGATGAACGTGCTGGCTTCATAAAACGAGCGCTTATCTGGACGATCCGACGCCAACCAATGCATGGCCAGGCCATAATAAGGTGAGGAGCTGGAGTCTTCAAAAACGAGTGGGCCCCATTCCGTATATTTTACCTGAATTTTGACTGCTTCCTTTTTGCCCAATACCTTGATCACCTCTTCGCGGGTTTCTACCTCGCGGGTTCCACCGTCAAAATGGTAGCTTTGGCGCTTGTTGTTTACCCATTTGATGGCATACCAATCCAGTACATCTTGCCCAACATTGGTCTGGCCCCAGGCAATGTTTTCATTGAAACCAATGATCACCCCAGGCAAACCGGGCAATGACACGCCATAACTGTTGAACTCTGGGCTTTGCATCTGGATTTCAAACCAGATAGATGGCAGGGTAAGTCCCAAGTGTGGGTCGTTGCACAAAATCGGATTGCCGTTAAGGGTTTTTTGTCCACTTACTGCCCAGTTGTTGCTGCCGATTCCTTCATAAGGTTGCGGGAGGTTTTTTTCGGGAAAAAGACCACTCAATAAACTTTCGGCTATTTTGACTTTCACCTGTGGCTTTACGGGCGTAAAATTCCACTTTACCTCACTGGGAATAATTGGTGATTGCTTGGGGTTGTATTCCGGGAATAAATCCTGGAACCTTGTTTCACCCAGGATTTTGAGGGTATTGGTAGCGGCCAGGTCTTCGTTGCGGGCACAAAGGTCTTCCTGCATCGCTTTGAAAAACAGTACAGAGCGCAGCATTGTCCAGGGCTCAGGTTTGAATCCCAGAAGTTTGTATTCGAGGGGATATTGTGCTGGTTTCAATTGGCTGATGTAGGCATTTACTCCGGCCACATAGGCATTGAGTATGGCCAGGTCTTCCGCCGAATTTTCCCAGACTTTGAGGGCCTCTTCCGCTGCTTTGACAATGCCTTTGCGGCGTTGCAACAAGTCGGACTCCAGGGCGCGTTCGCCCACTACCTCAGCCAGACGGCCTCCTACCTTTCGGGTCGACATGTCCATCTGCCACAAGCGGTTGTAAGCGGTGATGTAACCTTGGGCAAAAAAGGCATCGGCGTTGTTCTTTGCGAAAATGTGCGGCACCCGCCGCTCGTCAAATTTCACCGTTACCGTAGATTTCAAACCCGGTAGAGACAGCTTCTGATTGGGGAGTGCACCTTTTTGTTCCGCATTTGCCCAAAATCCGCTAACTGGATTGAGCAAGGGCCCCATGGCGGGCAGTGGCGAACCAAATGGGTTGTGGGTATTCAACACCCAGAGTAAACCCACACCCAAAAGTGCAAGCAGCATAAATTTCAGAAAACGCATGGTTTTATTGGTTTCTGTTGAACAGATATAATCCAGCACCAACTTGGCACAGATAAGCCTTTGGCCGATCATACCACAAGATAAGCAACTATGAGGGATGGTAATAAAAATGAAGCTATTTATCTAAATGCGATGGGATGTTTTACGAAATTTACTTTTGCAGAACAAAATTTTGATAAAATATTTGATTGCGTGGAAAAAGTATTGTAGCTTTACAGCATCTTAAAGTAGTTTTTGTGTTTATTTGTTTGGGTTAGAGGCCCTTGCTGGAGTGGTTCAGCAAGGGTTTTTCTTTTTTGCATCGCAATCCGGTCGCTGAGCGTAGTCCGGTCGCTGAGCGTAGCCGAAGCGCCCGGACTATGCTCAGGGTGACCAGGTCGCTTCGGCTACGCTCAGCGTCCGGGATAGCTCAGCGACCCGGTCTCCGAAGCACAAAAAAAAGCCTTCCACTTCGAAAAGTGAAAGGCTTTTGGCAAATATTCTTCCGCAGAAGAATATTTTGTCTTGGTTTGACGCAAAAAAATACTTAGTTATTAAACACACCACCAGTCTTGGTAGGAACGCCTTGCTGCTCTTCAGCTTTCAGGACTTCACCCTTGATGGTCAACAAGTGGGTATTTTCTTTTTCGTTGGTAGTAACGGTTACGTTTTTGGTGAAAGGACCAACACGCTTCGTGTCATAACGCACCTTGATTTCGCCGCTTTCGCCAGCTTTGATTGGCTTCTCAGTGTAAGTAGGTACTGTACAACCACAGCTTCCACGAGCAGAAGTGATGATCAACTCAGCATCGCCAATGTTTTTGAATTTGAAAACGCGGTAAGGTTCTGCACCTTCTTTGATTTTGCCATAATCAATGGTTTCGGCTTCGAATACCATCTTTGGTGCTTTAGTATCTTGCGCTTGAACAGCGAAAACGGCACCCATCAGCAGTACGGCTACAAAGAACAATTTCTTCATCACTAATGATTTTGGTTTTTAAATCTTCACAAATTTAGTCCGATTTATGAAAGGAAAACGCAACAGCTCTTGCAAAATTTCAAATGAAATGTTAACGATCATTTAGTGATGAATGATGAGTGATGAGTTTTAAATGATAGTGCTGGCTTAATTCATAACTCCTAACTCTTAACTCATCATTCTTTTTCCTATCTTTGCCCGGAAATTAGCCAATAGCTAACCAGCAAAAAAACCATAGCCAACTAGCACATGGTGGGTGAATTAAAGAAAAAAAAAGCGGCTCATATGGTTGCAGGTGTACAATTTAATCGGGACGAAGTGCTCGAAGATTTTCGCATCTGCTGCGTAAGCCGCGAAGTGAGCCTGATGGCGCGCAAAGAAGTGTTAACCGGAAAGGCAAAATTTGCCGTAACTGGAGACGGGAAAGAGGTGCCTCAAGTTGCCATGGCCAAAGCTTTTTTGAAAGGCGACTACCGCGCAGGCTACTACCGGGATCAAACCTGGATGTTTGCCCTCGGCATCGTTACTTTAGAAGATTACTTTGCGCAATTGTACGCCGATACCGAAAATGATCCTTATTCGGGTGGGCGGCAAATGAACAACCACTTTGCTACGCCCATTGTGCATCCGCACACTGGTGAATGGACCAATCAACTGGAACAATACAACGTTTCTGCCGATGTATCCTGCACCGCAGGCCAAATGGCCCGGGCCTTGGGCTTTGCCTTTGCTTCCAAAAAATACCGCGAAAGTGAAACCCTGGCTGAAGGGACGGCTTTTTCTGTAAACGGCAACGAAGTCTGTTTTTCCACCATCGGCGACGCCAGTACTTCTGAAGGCATTTTTTGGGAAGTGATCAATGCCGCTGGGGTTTTGCAGGTGCCATTGGTGATCTCCGTTTGGGACGATGGCTACGGCATTTCGGTTCCATTGGAATACCAAACCACCAAAAGCAGCATCTCCGCCGTATTGTCAGGTTTTGAACCCGATGAAAATGGCGCTGGCGTGCGCATTTACACCGAAAAAGCCTGGCGCTATCCGGAACTGGTGGCTTTGTACCAACAAGTCATCGAAGATGCGCGTGTCAACCACCAGCCTGCACTCATCCACATCCAGGAAGTGACCCAGCCACAAGGGCACTCTACCTCTGGCTCTCACGAACGCTACAAATCCAGAGAACGCTTGCAATGGGAACGCGATTACGATTGCATCCTCCAAATGGAGCAATGGATGATTGCAGATGGCTACGCCAGTCCCGAAGAAATCCGCCAAATTCGCGACAAAGCCCGCAAAACGGTAAAAGAAGCCCGCGACCGCGCCTGGAAAGCTTACGCCACGCCAACGGCCCAAACCCGCAAACAACTGGAGGGTATTTACCAACAACTACTGAGCCAGCATCCGCAGGTTGGCACGCTGGTGGAAGAAGAAAAAGGCATGATTACCCCCGTGATCAGCGAGTTGTTGCAAAACGCACGGCGTATTTTGTACAGTACCCTGGGAGAAGATTCTCCGGCCCGCCAAACCCTGGCCAAATGGGTAAAACACATTGAAGCACAAGCGCAACAGCGTTACCATACCCACTTGTACAGTGAAACGCCCTATTCTGCGTTGAAAGTACCCGTGGTAGCCCCCGTTTACAGTGAGGATTCGCCACTGAAAAACGGTTTTGAAATCCTCAATGCCAACTTTGATACCTTGTTGGAAAAAGACCCTCGGGTGTTTGGTTTCGGCGAAGATGTAGGCAAAATTGGCGATGTCAATCAGGGTTTTGCTGGCTTGCAAGCCAAGCACGGCGAAAAGCGCGTGTTTGATACGGGCATCCGCGAATGGTCGATCATGGGACAAGCCATCGGTATGTCGATGCGTGGCCTGAAGCCCATCGCAGAAATTCAATACCTCGATTACCTCTTATACGGCCTGGAGCCGCTTTCCGACGATGTGGCTTGCCTGCGCTACCGCACCAACGGCATCCAAACCGCGCCAATCATTGTCCGTACCCGTGGCCACCGTCTCGAAGGCATCTGGCACGCTGGATCGCCCATGGGCATGATGATCAACTCCCTGCGGGGCATGTACATCCTGACTCCACGCAACATGACCCAGGCCGCTGGCATGTACAACACCATGCTGCAATCCGACGATCCTGCCATCATCGTGGAATGCCTCAATGGCTACCGCCTCAAGGAACTCCTGCCCGACAACCTCGGTATCTTCACCGTGCCCATCGGCATCCCGGAAGTGCTGCATGAAGGCTCGGATCTTACCATCGTGACCTACGGTTCGTGTGTTCGCGTAGCCCAAGAAGGCATGAAAATGCTGGAGAAAATTGGCATTTCAATAGAGTTGATCGATGTGCAAACCCTCCTGCCGTTTGATGTGCGGCACAGCATTGTGCATTCGCTACAAAAGACCAATCGCGTCATCTTCATGGATGAAGACGTACCTGGTGGCGCATCGGCTTTCATGCTCCGCGAAGTATTGGAAGTACAAGGCGGCTATCAGTACCTTGATTCTGCTCCGCTGACCATCACCGCCAAAGCACACCGTCCTCCGTACGGCTCGGATGGAGACTACTTCACCAAGCCGAATCCGGAAGATGTTTTTGAGGCGGTTTATAAAATGATGAGTGAGGCGGAACCGACGCGGTTTCCTTCAATGTCCAATAATCAATAGCCAATATCCAATGTCCAAATGGGGCAGTGCACTATTGGTGTTTTGAAAGGAGAATCTTGCGGATAAACAATTGCCATAGGTACGAACTAGCTGGTTCAAAATTATCGTACCTACAGCACTCTCATAAACTGGTGGCTCTATTGACGGCGGGCTTACACCCGCCGCTACAAATGTGTCATCGCTACGCGACTATTTTTTTAGAGCACTAAAAGTTTGTCCATTATATTTGATATTGGTTTTAAGCTTATATTTAGCACCAATCGACCCTTCCTGAAGGATTCCAAATTTCTATTGATCATCCACACAATCCCAATCTCAAAACACAAAAATTGCACTACCCCATTTGGACATTGGATATTGGACATTGATTATTGGATATTGAATCCTCCTTATTTTTCAATCGCTGAATAAACCAATCTCGTCAAAATCCCTTCACTTCCTCCATCTGGCGTGGCCTGGGTTTGTTTCATCAACAAAAAGATCAGGCGTTCTTTGGGATCAGCCCAATAGTTGGTGTTGAAATAGCCGCCCCAGCTGAAGCGTCCGGCGCTGCCGTTGCCTTTGTCCTGGCCTTGTTTGGTCACAACGCTGAAGGCCAGACTGAATTGGGAGTCGCCCTTTTCTCCGCCCCACAAATCGCCGATTTGGTTGGAGGCAGTGAGCAGATATACCGTGTAAGGTGACAAAAAGCGCTTGTTGTTGTACACCCCGCCATTGAGCAACATTTGCAGGAATGCCGCGTAATCTTTGGCGGTGCTGGACAAGCCTGCGCCACCAGAATACCAGGTTTTGGCACCGCTAATGGGGTAGTTCGGATCGTAAAAAGTAACTGGAAAACGTTCCCATTTTTTTGTGTCCGTGCTGGGGCGCTGGACGGGTACCAGGCGTTCTTTTTTGGCATCCGGCAAATAAAAGTAGGTATCGTTCATGCCCATGGGGTCGAGCAAGTGGCTGCGCAGGTATTGGTCAAACGACTGGCCAGACCAGATTTCGATCAGGTAGCCCAACACGTCCAAGCCTAGCGCATAGGAGAATTTTTCACCCGGATTGAACAGCAGTGGTTGTTTGGCCAGTTTTTTGATGTTGTCGGCAACTGTTACGGCTTTGGTGGTGTACAAATCCACGATGCCTGCTTTGGCATTGATGGCCTTGAAGCGCTCGTCTCCAATGACGCCGTAGCTGAGGCCTGAAGTGTGGTTCATCAACTGGCGCACCGTAATTTCGCTTTTGGCTGGAACGGCGGTGAAAGTGGTATCCGCCGCATTGAAAGTACTGATGACCTGCGGGTTTTTGAATTCCGGAATCCACTTGGAGATGGGTTCATCCAGCGAAAACTTGCCTTCTTCGTACAGCATCATCGCCGCAGTAACGGTAATGGCTTTAGACATCGAAGCAATGCGAAAGATGTCGTCCACTTTGAAGGCACGCCCGGTTTGGGCATCGGCGGTGCCGTAGGCTTTTTGGTACACAATTTGCCCGTCGCGCACCACCAGGGCTACCATGCCGGGCAATTGGTCGGCGGCTACCAGGTTTTGCATGGCCTTGTCGATGCGACTGAGTTTGACTGCAGACATGCCCACACTCTCCGGGCTTTTGGCCACGCTAAGCTGTTGCGGCCCTTTGATTAAGAGGGTAGTAGTTTGGGCAAAAACTTGAAAACTGAGACACAGGCTCAGGCAGAAAAGGAATGCTGATGTAAGGTTTTTCATCTGTTTTAGCTTTGAGTATTAAATTTCACACAAATTAACACAGATGGGGAAGTTGTGTGCAACTTAAAACCAAAAACTTAAAACACCTTATTGTTTGTCGAATCGAAAACCAATTCTCAGCCCTGCATAAACCTGGGTCAGTGTGGATTCGTTGGAAACCATTAAATCGCCAACGCTGGGATCTAGTTGCAGCGATTCTTCGAGGCCAAACCAGCGGGCTTTTGGGTAATACCGGACGCCGCCAAAGGGCGTAATGGTGATCTTTTCAGATAGCCCCATGTCCAAACCCATGCCAATTCCAATGCTCGGTGCGTAACTGCGACTGCGGGCACCAGCACCATTAAACAGGTTGATCCTGCCCTGGAAGACAGACCAACCAGGAGAGACCTGCAGGTACAAACCTTTGTTGAGCAGACTGCCCGATTTGGAAAAAGTAGGGCATTTGCAGTCGCCTTTCAAATCCAGGAAGTACAGGTTTAAATTTAGAAAAATGCTGCCCATTTCATTTTCCAAATTACCCAAATCTACCACTTCGGAAATGTACCTGGTATAATTCAGTTCAGGAACCAGATCGAGGCGTACTCCTTCGAGGGGAATCCATACATCCAGTCCAACTGCAAAGTTGTTGCCCGGCAATACGGTGACGTTGTTATTGGAAGTATTGGTGTAATTCCAACCAGGAGCATTGTTGAAGCGGAAACTGGAATTGATCCCGAATTGAGCGTGGGCAACGAATGTGGATAGGCTGCATACCAGCAGAAGACCGATTTTTGACATGGCTTTACCAGAGATTTTTATGATAAACGCAGGAATGCAGGGTTTAAGTTTTCCAACCAACTTGATTGCAACTTTTATTTTTCTTTCCTTAAAAATTAAAAAAATTGAAAAGTATTTGCAGAATTGCCAGCTTATACTACTTTTGCAGTCCGGTGAGCGCACTTGAGCTGCTCCTTCAAATCCCCCAGGGTGGAAACGCAGCAAGGGTAAGAAGTTGAGCGTTCGTTGTGTTGCTCACCTTATTTTTTTAAGACATTTGCCATTGGCCTACTTAATGGCGTTTTCCGGCGATTATTTCCCTGCTTCTAATCGTGCATCTGGTATTCCTTGTTATTTTCGCCTTCCAAAATTTCTTTCTTAACCGAAACCTGCATAAATGAGGGAGTGGAACCGCTTTGCGTTGATCGCGAGCATTGCAATGTTGCCCAGTTTGGGCTGGAGCCAGTCCGATCGCTGGCAGCAAAAAGTAGAGTACCAAATGAACATCGACTTCGATGTTGACAAAGACCAGTTTACCGGAACGCAGCATTTGGTGTATTTCAACAACTCGCCTGATACGCTTACCCGCGTGTTTTATCATTTGTATTTCAACGCTTTTCAGCCAGGAAGTGCGATGGATGTGCGTTCTCAAACCCTGCTTGACCCAGATTCTCGAGTGGGCAGCCGCATTGGCAACCTGAAACCCAATGAAATCGGCTATCTGAAGGTGAACAAACTCATGATGGATGGCAAAGAGCTGAAATACCTGGTAGAAGGCACCATCCTGGAAGTTGCCCTCGATAAGCCCATTTTACCAAAAAGCAAGGTGACGTTTGAAATGAATTTTGATGGTCAAGTTCCCGTCCAAATTCGCCGCTCAGGTCGTGACAATTCCGAAGGAGTGGACTACTCAATGGCGCAATGGTACCCCAAAATGTGCGAATACGATTACCAGGGATGGCACGCCAACCCTTACATTGCCCGTGAATTTTATGGGATTTGGGGCGATTTTGACGTCAAAATCACCATCGACAAGCAGTACGTGCTGGGTGGATCTGGGTATTTGCAAAACCCGGAAGAAATTGGTCACGGATATTTGCCGGAAGGCCAAAGCCCCAAACCAAGCAAAGGCAACAAACTCACCTGGCACTTCAAAGCACCCAATGTGCACGATTTCATGTGGGCTGCCGATCCCAATTATACCCATACCAGCCTCAAGCGCCCCGACGGGTTGACGCTGAACTTTTTTTACCTCAAAAATGAGCGTACCAAGGATGTATGGGCCGCCCTGCCCAAGATCATGGACAAGGCATTTACGTACATCAATCGCCGTTACGGGCAATATCCCTATCAGCAATATTCCTTTGTTCAGGGAGGAGATGGCGGGATGGAATACCCGATGGCCACGCTGATTACAGGCAACCGTTCGCTTCCAAGTTTGGTGGGTGTATCGGTACACGAGTTGATGCACAGTTGGTACCAAATGATCCTGGGCTCCAACGAAAGTCTGTACCCCTGGATGGACGAAGGATTTACGGATTATGCTACCCAGGATATTTCCAATTACCTGGCAGGCGAAAACCTGATCCCGAATCGCAATAAGGTAGAAAATCCTTTCATTTCTACTTACGCTGGCTACTTCCGGTTGGTATCTTCTGGTGATGAAGAACCCATGAGTACCCATGCCGATCATTACTCCACCAATTACGCTTACGGCAGCGCTGCCTACGGCAAGGGAGCTATTTTTATGAACCAGATGGAGTATGTGATTGGCAAACCTGCTTTGGATAAGGCACTGTTGCTCTACTTCAATACCTGGAAATTCAAACATCCCAATCCCAACGATGTGATTCGGATCATGGAAAAAGTGTCGGGATTGGAACTGGACTGGTACAAGGAATACTGGGTCAATACCACCCATTACATCGATTACGGGGTGGATGCGATCGACTCGGATGGCAAGGAAACCAAAATCACTTTGAAAAGATTTGGCAAAGTGCCCATGCCGGTGGATGTGGTAATCACTTACAAAGGTGGTAAAAAAGAACTGATCAACATTCCATTGGACATCATGAGAGGTGCAAAACCTGCTGAAAGTCAAACTATTCCTTATCGAGTGGCAGCGGATTGGCCCTGGGTGAATCCAAGTTACGAACTGCGCCTGCCCGTACAAGCAAGCGAGATCGAAAGTGTGGAAATTGATCCTTCAGCTCGAATGGCGGATGTGAATCGGAACAACAACAGTAGGAAATAATCCTTTTTTTGTTCACGCAGATTTGACACAGATGTAGGCGCAGATTTATTACAGATTTTTCTGCGTTAAATCTGCGTGAAACCACAATCGAATAGTAACAAGATGCGGATTCTTCAATTGTGCAAAAAATTCCCCTTCCCACTCAAAGAAGGAGAAGCGATTGCCGTGTATTACCTCAGCTGCGGACTAGTGGGGCAAGGCTGTACAGTGGATCTGCTCACGATGAATACCAGCAAACATTTTTACCCCGATGCCGAATGGCCTGCCGAGTTTTCGCATTATACCGATATCAATGCGGTGGAGGTTGAAAACCACCTTTCAGCATTGGGGGCATTTAAGAATCTCTTTTCGCGGGAGGCTTACCATGTTTCTCGCTTCATCACTCCCGAATTTGAAGCAGCTTTGGCAGCGGCATTGGAGCGACACACTTACGATGCCATTCTGCTCGAAACCCTCTATGTTGCCCCTTACATCCCCTTGATTCGCGACAAAAGCAAAGCGGTGGTTGTAATGCGCAGCCACAACGTGGAATTTTCCATTTGGGAACGGGTCATCGCCAATACCCGTACTGGATTGAAACGCAGCTACTTGGCCTATCTAACCCATAAATTGCGCCGGTTTGAGATTGCGCAACTGCAGCAATACGATTTGTTGGCGACGGTTTCAGCCCACGACCTGGGCGTGTTTCAGGAATTGGGTTATAAAGGTTACCATTTGGTTGCGCCAATTGGATTGGATGTCGACGCCTATCCCTTGCAAGCGCATACAGAAGGCCGGCCTTTGAGTCTGGGATTCATTGGATCGCTCGATTGGATACCCAACCAGGAAGGACTGCTTTGGTTTTTGGAAAAAGTTTGGCCTTTGTTGCACCGCAAGTATCCAAAGCTTCAATTTGAAATCGCTGGACGCAAAGCACCTGCGCATTTTCTGAAACACAAAATTCCTGGTGTGCGGTTTTTGGGCGAAGTACCCGATGCCAATACCTTTGTCGCTCAACACCCCATATCTTTGGTTCCATTGCGTTCGGGTAGTGGGTTGAAAGTAAAAATACTGGAAGCAATGGCCATGGAACGGGTTGTACTTGGCACCTCGATAGCCATGGAAGGAATTCCAGTAAAAGACGGGCAGCAGGCATTGTTTGCGAATACCCCGGAAGAATTTGTCCGACAATTTACACTTTTACAAGAAAATCCTGAACTTGTGCCGAAATTGGCAAAAGCCGCCCGAAACTTAGTGAAAAGTGAATTTGATTACCGGGATGTGGCTAAAAAACTGATTGCTGGCATTGAAAGGCTGGAATAGAAGACAATGGAGAATAACCAAACGATTAGCAACGAAGGACGTTGGGCAGAATTTACTTATGCCGATGCAAATGACCCCTGGTGGAAAAAACTATTGATTGAGGGGATTGAATATTCCACTGGTCGCGCCAAAATTGAGCGCCTGTACAACAAAATACGCGATCTCGATGTGCCTGCTACTTCCCTTTGGAGCCTCGGTTTGGAGCAATTGAAGGTGACCCTGGACTATGATCCCAAGCAATTGGACAAAGTGCCAACAGAAGGCCCAGTGGTGTACATCTCCAATCATCCTTTTGGATTGGTTGATGGCCTGATTTTGGCGGCTTTGGTGGCCGAAGTGCGCAAAGAATTTGTATTTTTGGTCAACGAAGTATTGACCCGAGATGAGCGCTTGAAGCCTTACCTTTTGCCCATCGATTTCAGGGAAACCAAAGAAGCTTTGCGTACCAACATAGATTCCCGCGATAAAGCCATTCAACGTCTGAAAAATGGAGAGGCCTTGGCCATTTTTCCTTCAGGAGCCGTAGCAACTTCGCGCACCTGGTTTGGACCTGCCGAAGAAATGGAATGGAAGAATTTCGTTATGAAGCTCGTTCAACAATCTCGGGCTACGGTGATTCCATTGTACATCGAAGGACAAAATAGCCGATTGTTTCAAATGGTGAGCCAATTCAGCATGCCCTTGCGCTTGGGAATGCTATTGTATGAAGCCATCAATAAAATGAAACGCACGGTGCGCATCAACATCGGAGATCCTATTCCCTATGAGCAACTGGAACAGGCCTGTTGTAAACGATCGGATATGTTGGGGCATTTGAGAGGGGTAGTGGAAGGGTTGAAAAGCAAATAAATTCAACTTTTCAACCCTTTTGCAACGGTTTCATGGTTCGGTTTCAACTGTCTCCAATTCTCCCTCGTACTTTTTGATCAATACGGCTTGTTGTTGAGCAATTTTGTTGAGCAGTTTAAGATCCTGATCAATTTCTTTTGCTTTTGCTTCGCGATTTTGGAAAAAAGGAAGCTGCTTTCGAAGGCGGTTGATTTCCAGGATTTGGCGAATGGCCTGATTAAGAACCACGCGTGCCCGGAGCAAACGCCGTTTGAGTTTGTTTGTGACCATAATTGAGATACGGTGCAGTGTTCGGTTAAGGTTATTACAATTCAAGCAGAGCAAAGTTATGATTATAACGTCGTGTTGTTCGTAAAAGATCGACGTTAACATAAAAAATATCTTTTTTTTAAAATTTCCTATAATATACTTTGGAGTATTGAATAAGGAGGTTCTTAAAATTTTGTTAAAGTTGCATTTTGGGCTTGACAAAAAAACGGGGGAAAAGCAACCCTAGCCTTTCCCCGTTGTATTACGAGCATTTTTGTCTATTTGAACTTGAGTTTCTTCAAGCCCTGGTATGCTTTTTCGATTCCCTGCATTGGTGTGGTTACGTAATGCTCCAGCTCAACCACATAGTATTTCACTCCAGCAGCTGGCGTGTATTTGAAAATTTCCTGGAAATTGATGCTTCCGTCACCTACTTCCACCGTTTCGTGCTTTTCGGTTTTGGCCATGTCTTTCACGTGTACCAGGTGAACGCGGCCTTTGTTCTTTTTCAGCAACTCAATGGTGTTGGCTTTGCCCAATTCTGTCCAATACAAGTCCATTTCCAAAATCACCAGATTTGGATCGGTATCTTGCAGAATCATGTCATAAATGAGTCGATTGCCTTCTTTTTCGAATTCAAAGGCGTGGTTGTGGTAACCGAACTTGACCCCTGCTTTTTTGCACAATTCGCCCGCAACATTCAGCCCTTCAATGTACTGCTTCAAATTGTCTCCTTTGCGATCTTCGTCAATCATGTAGGGGGCAATCACATATTTGTGGCCAATCTCTGCTGCATCATTAATGGCCATTTTGTAGGCATCGTTGATGGTTTTGGTTTTTGGATCGTAGTTGGCACTGCCGTAGCCGAAGTGACCACTGGGCATGGAAAGACCCGCATCCGACAAGATCATTTTGAATTCTTTAGGCGATTTGCCATAGAATTTGCCCTGATTGTAGCCTGCACCTTCTACCAGCTTATACCCCATTTTTCCTACTGCATTCAAGGTGCCCACGAGGTCTTTTTGCATGTCATCCCGTACGCTGTAGAGTTGCACGCTGATTGGGCGTTTGTCGGCCAGCAAAAATTCCGGGATCAAAGCAGCCATACTGCCGCTTAGTGCCAATTGGTTGAATGTCCGTCTATCCATGATTGATGTGTTTGAACGTTTTTTGTTTGATTGTTAAAAACGGGAGGTAAGATAGTGTATTTCCTACACCTAGCTGAATAACGAAGAATAAAAAAGGGTAAATTGCTTCAATAGCCAATTTTTTTTTAGATTTGAAGGTATTGTAAAAATTAAAACTGGGAACAGCCGGTCTTGATTGCTTTTAATGAAGCAAACTATTCTAATCCATGTTGAGCTACGAAGAATACCGTCAACTTTATTTTGTGTCCATCCCTTAAACAAGGAATGCTTATCTTTCGCCCCGTAAGCACAATGTATGAAACCATGACAATTACTTTTCAAATTCACTACCTCACCAATTGGGGGCAACAGATTGCTGTAGTTGGAAATATACCAGAATTGGGCAATGGAAATGATCAGCAAGCCCAGACCATGCAGTACATCGGAGGTGGCTTTTGGCGCGTGTCCATCCCGCTGAAAAAAGCACCCTCCAGCCTGGAATACCAGTATATACTTACCGATAACTCAACGCTTTCTTCGTATACTCCCGAATGGGGCAATCGCCGCAAACTCCGCATTGCTCGCAATACCGGAGAGCACCTGTTTCTCAAAGACAGCTGGCGGGCAATAGACCATTCTGAAAATGCCTTTTACACCGCTGCGTTTGAAAAAGTAATTTTCAAACCACAGGCTACTTTTAAGGGCAATACCATTTCGGCTGACCCGCTGCGGCTGAGCATCCGTTTCCAATTGCGGGCGGTGCAGGTTCAGGCGGGGCTACAACTTGCTGTGCTTGGAAGTCTCCCTGAGCTTGGTTCCTGGGACTACGGGCATCCGGTGCTTTTGGGCAATGCTGACTTTCCCAGCTGGACGGGAGAGATCAGTGTTGGTTTTCGGCAAGCTTTTGAATACAAATACGGCTTGTACGACCCCAAAGCAAAACGCATCGTTGAACTAGAAGCTGGCCCCAACCGCAAACTCGATGGAGCCCCTCTGGATGCACTGGTGAGTTCGACCATCATCAATGACGAGTATTTCACCAAGACCAGTGGCAACTGGAAAGGTGCAGGTGTAGCAGTCCCCGTATTTTCCTTGCGTACGGAGGAAAGCATGGGGGTAGGGGAGTTCAATGACCTGAAAAAAACCATCGATTGGGCGCAAAAAACCGGTTTGCGCATGGTGCAAATCCTGCCTGTCAACGATACTTCTGCCAATCATACCTGGGCAGATTCTTACCCTTACGCCGCCATTTCGGTTTTTGCACTGCATCCCCAGTTTTTGCACCTGGATGTTCTTGAAGGCATCGATGCCAAGAAAGTAGCCGCCGAGCGGAAAAAGTTAAATTTGCTCCCAGCGGTGGATTATGAGGCAGTGAATAAGGCCAAACTGAGCTTGGCCAGAGTAGCTTTCAACAAAACGCAAGTGGCGTTTCTGAGCGATCCTGAATTTATTGCTTTTTTTGAGGAAAGTAAGCATTGGTTGGAGCCTTATGCGGTGTTTTGCTACTTGCGGGATAAATTCAAATCGGTAGAATTTGCTGAAAATTGGGGCGATTTTGCTACTTTTTCACCCAAAATTTTGACCAAGCTGAGCTCCCCAAAGGCTAAAGAATACGCCGATGTCGCTTTTCATTATTACCTGCAATACCACCTGGATAAACAACTCCGCGAAGCTTCGGATTATGCCCGATCAAAAGGCTTGATTCTCAAAGGAGATTTGCCAATTGGCATTTACCGCCACAGTGTGGATGCTTGGGTAGCACCGCATTTGTACAATATGGACGGACAGGCAGGTGCGCCACCAGACCCATTTTCGGACAATGGCCAAAACTGGGGCTTTCCCACCTACAACTGGGCCGAAATGGCCAAAGACGGCTACCTTTGGTGGCGGCAGCGCATGTCGCAACTCTCGCGTTACTTTGATGCTTACCGCATTGACCATATTTTGGGTTTCTTCCGCATCTGGCAAATTCCGCTTGATCAGGTAGAAGGAACATTGGGCTTTTTTAACCCCGCTTTGCCGATTATGCGCGAAGAATTGGACGCCCGTGGCATCTCGTTTGATCAAGAGCGCTATTGCAAACCTTACCTCACCAAGCAGTTGCTTGAAGAGCGCTTGGGTGCTGATCTGGCTTATGTGCAGTCACAATTTTTGGAAGAAATCCGCTTCAATTACTTCGCGTTTAAACCTGAATTTGATACACAACGAAAAATTGAAAAATTCTTTCAAGCGACTGATAACCAGGACAAAATCCATTTGCAAAGTATCTTGTTCAAATTGAACAGCAATGTGTTGTTGTTGGAAATTCCGGGCAGCAATGGCCATGCTTTCCATCCACGGATCGATCTGAGCAAAACACATTCTTTTCAAAGCCTCGATTACAATCAGCAGAACAAGTTACAAGACTTGTATGTAGATTATTTTTACCGCCGGCAGGAAGAATTCTGGCGCGCCCAAGCCATGCAAAAATTGCCTGCCATCAAGGCGGCAACCGACATGTTGATTTGTGGTGAAGACCTGGGCATGGTACCGGCTTGTGTACCCGGAGTAATGCGGGAATTGGGGATTTTGACGCTGGAAATTCAGCGCATGTCCAAGAATCCAGCTACCGAATTCTTGCAGGAAGCCGATATTCCTTACCTCTCCGTAGCAAGTCCTTCCACCCACGATATGGCGCCTATACGGGCCTGGTGGGAAGAAGAAAGCCGCGAAACCATCAGTCGGTATTTTCACAACGAGTTGCAGTTGATGGGACAGGAGCCTTATACCTGTGAGCCATTTATTGCCAAGGCAGTAGTGGAAAAACACCTGCGTTGGCCAAGTATGTGGACGGTATTCCCGCTTCAAGATTTGTTGGCGATGGATTTACAATTGCGGCGCGAAAACCCGATGGAAGAGCGCATCAACGTTCCAGCGATCATGCCTTATTATTGGAGGTATCGGATGCATTTGAATATGGAGACTTTGCTACAAGCCACTGATTTTAATGCTTTGTTGCACGATCTGTTGCACCGCAGCAATCGGGCGTAAGCTCAGTTCAAATTGTTCCAAACGCAAGAAGGCGCTAAGCAATACAGTTTGCTTAGCGCCTTCGGCGAAAAAAAAAGACCACACAAGCAGCTAAGGGTTATTTTGAGACCCTCGAGAGCACACGAATAAGGTAGTCAGCGTGGTTCGGTAATCCTCTTGTCCCCGAAGAGAACTGCGACAAGTCAAACAGTTGAGGCCCGCCCTAGTTACACTGAATCTCCCCCTAATTTAGTTCAATTGTTAGAGTCAAAATAGAAGTTGGCCACCCGTGTGGATGCAACAAATGTAAGTCAGGCTTCCGAATGATGCAAGAGGAAAAAACAAATATTTTCTACAATGACCAACGTGCGACTTATCGGATGATTACCAGAATGAATATGGCAATTACAATAAACCCCATTAACTGATAGCCTCTTCTTCTGTCAGTTGCCCAGGTTTTCTGGATGTTTTCGCGCCCGTGGTCTTTGGTCAAAAGGTTGGATCCCTTGATGATACGCATCATAATGATGGCTATCATCACATAGGCTACCAGGTAAATCCGATCCATGAGCACCATGTAACCGACATCGGGCAAGGCTGTGCTGTAAGACTGCTGCAAGAATACGCAACTCAACAGTCCGCCAATGGGCAGCGAGATACGCGCATCAATGTAATCGGGATGAATAAACAGGCCCAATAAACTGGCCATCAGCATCACCAGCAGTGGCAACAACAGCTTGAGCAAAAAATAACTCAAAGGCCGACCAATGGTGAGTTTGAAGGTGAAATTGGAAAAAGTAGGAGGACCAGTAGGTTCTCCAAAATTGGTTTTGTAGGTATTGTTGTGGGTGACTATTTTGGCATCCTTGATCACCCAGCCTGGGATGTTGAAGCCTTCGCGCAGCAGGGTTTTGCTGGAATCGGGCAAGTAAATCAGCGAATCTTTGGAGTATTCTATACTTTCGATGCGTATGTCCAGCGGATGGCGATCCATCGGAAAATCTTTCAGTTCAAAGGAATGGTAAAATCTGCCTTCGAAGCGCATGCCGTTGTAGGAATAGCCATCGGGCAGTGTTTTGGTAGAATCGTGAAACATGACTTGGGTAGAGCCCCATTTCTCAATGGAATTGACAAACTCGATTTTGGTGGGATCCAGTTTGCCTTTCCAGCGAAACCACAAGTAAAAATCAGCATAATAGGAATAACCGTTGATGTCCAGGTCGTACACGTTCATCAGGTAGATGCCGGTGTAGACTTTTTGGGGGGCTTTTTTGGACTTTTCATCCGCTGCCCAGGAACTTGTCCAGGTCAAGAGCAGCAACAGAAAAGTAAAAAGGGTAGGGTAGAATGACTTTTTTGGCATAGGTGTAAGTGCTTACGCAGCCAAAAATAAGGAAAAATTGATCAAAAATGCCCTTATTTTTAGCCTATCATTTATCCACCAATGAAATATAAGCTGTTGTTTTTTTTTGTACACTGTTTTGTGTTGCCCATTGCTTCATGCAGGGGGAAGCAGCCGCAACCCGTTTCTTCCAATTTTGCCTTTAACCAGACGCCTATGCCGCAATGCCTTACACCAGAAAACTATACCCTAACTTTACGTTACGCCCAATGGAAGTTAAAAACAACCAAAAGATTGAGCAAGAATCGAAGGGTATTGCTTGGAAGAGGCTTTGAATACACGGTTCGAGAAGGAACGGATGGTGCAAAAAGCATTGTCTTCTACAAAAAGAATGTGGAAGCTTTTGCTGTGAACACGCAGGAGCTGTTGCCATTGAGTCCCATCAGTGATACCACGCAATACCATCGACTATTTTGTGATCTTTTGGATAGCGCTAAATTTGCCAATCTCCCTCACAATGTGGTTTACCGTTACCACGATGGTAGCAACAATGAATGGAGCATTGGTCCCCAAAAAATTGTATACCAACCCGTCACTCCAGCCATGAGTTCATCTGGTATTTATAGCGGAGGTAAACCCTTTGAAAAAGCCATTTCTGTAGCACAGTTCAATGAAATTGAGGTACTTTTGAAGGCAGGTGTATCCAATAAAACAATCCATGAAGATTCAAGACTCAAGGGCTCTGGAATGATCATTGAGCTCATCACCGATACAATGATTGGGTCTACTTATCTTTTGCCGATGCGGTCTGCGGAGAAAGCGGCGATTGAAAGTTGGCTCGGGCAATTCAAACATTAGCTAAATTCTTAAGGCATTGTGCTGAGTCCGAAAAACTACCCACGCAAGTTTTGGAACTTTCGAAGGGGGGACTTAGCTTTGATGTTCAGACCCAAAATTAAGCTCGACATCAAACAAAACACCTTAACATGCTAACCTATCAAATCGAAAACAACCTCTCCGTAGCCGAATTCCGGAACCTGTTGATCGCTTCTACCCTCGGCGAACGCCGACCGGTGGACGAACCCGAACGCCTGCAAAAAATGCTGGAACACGGCAACCTGATTGTCACTGCCCGCACTACGGATGGCAAATTGGTAGGCGTATCTCGGGCCTTGACGGATTTTGTGTATTGTACTTACCTATCCGATCTCGCTGTAGATGAGTCTTTTCAGCACCAGGGTATTGGAACAGAACTGATTCGACAGACCAAACTAGCCAGCCCGCAAGCCAAATTGATTTTGCTTTCTGCTCCCAAAGCAACAGGGTATTACCCAAAGATTGGGATGAGTCGGCACGAGTTTTGTTTTTTTCTGGATCGGGTGGAGGAGTTGAAGGATTAGGATTTATTAATCAAACGAAAAAGCCGTATCGGCTTATCCTCTCCAGGCATATTCATATATCGCTCAAACACAAAAGCATTTTTTTCCAACACCCCAATGGATCGTACATGGTCTACATTGGTAATAGCCATAATGGTGTTGATTTTCAGGATTTCAATTACATACGCCAGTGTCGCTTTGGTGATTTCAGTGGTGTAACCGAGGCCTTCATAAGGGGGTAAAATGGCGTAACCAAGGTCCGGATGATCCAGGTATTCCCGTTTGAGCAAACCGCACATCCCGATTGGAGCATTGCTTTCTTTAAGTACAATGCACCACAATCCAAATCCATTCATGCTGTAACTCTTCAATGGGCCATCCAAGAGGTAGTTTTGGGCATCCTCGATGGTATTGATGTTGCGGTAACCAATGTACTTCAACCAACCAGGGCTATTGACTAGTTCCAGAATGAAGGCAGCGTCCTCTGGGTTAAGGGCGCGTAAATAGAGTCTTTCGGTTTGTAAGATTGGAGACATGCTTTTAAGCTTTAAGCGTCAACTTCAGTTTTGACAGCACCTGTTCCCGGATCGAACTGCCAATTGGCAATTTTTTTTCTCCAATTCCCACTTCCTGATGATCATAAAGATTCACGTGCTTCAGATTGACAATGTACGAACGGTGGATGCGCAAAAACAAATGATCGGGCAATTCTTTTTCCAGTTGTGACAAGGTGATTTTTGGCAAAAAAGTCCCTTCTGTGCTGATGATTTTGACGTAGTCGTCCAGGGCTTGCAAGTAAAGTATACGCTGAAAGGGAAGGCGGTGTACTTTACGATCGGCTCGAAAGCTCAAAAAACCACTGTCTTGGCCGGTATTTTCCAAAATGCGCTCTTGTTCAAGGCGCTCGATGGCCCTTTCCATGGCTTTTTGAAAGCGCTCTGGAGAAATGGGCTTGAGCAAATAATCCAGTGCAGCCAGTTCAAAACCCTCCACCGCGTATTGTGGATAAGCAGTGGTGAAAACGACCAAAGGCGGCTGAGACAATTGCCGCAGTACATTCAGTCCGCTGATATCTGGCAGGTGAATGTCGAGAAACAATAGATCCGGTGGCTGTTTTTCCAAAGCAATGATGGCACTTTGGGGTGAATGGTGCACACCAAGGCAAGTCCATTCCGGGAAGTCCTGGAGGTAACGCAGGAGTACCCGGGCTGCGGGTGGTTCGTCTTCCAGGATCAGGCACCGGTATGCTGCCATCAAGCTTGCTTCAAGAAATCCAGCAATTTTTGCACTGCTCTGCCCCGGTGGCTGATGCGGTTTTTATCTTCTTTGCCCATTTCGGCAAAACTGATAGAATAGCCATCGGGTACAAAAACCGGATCATAACCAAAACCACCCGTGCCAAACTGCTCTTGCCGGATGTGACCGTTCACCAGGCCTTCAAACAAGTGTTCCACACCGTTCAAACTCAAAGCAATTACCGTTTTGAAACGGGCGCTGCGATCTGCGTGAGGAGCAAGGTTTTTTTGAAGTAAGTCAATGTTCGCCTGCGGATCGCGGTCTTCACCAGAATAACGGGCGCTGTGAACTCCCGGCGCACCATTGAGCGCGGTTACTTCAAGTCCGGTGTCTTCCGAAAAACAGTTGAGGCCAAAATGCTCTACTACATAGCGGGCTTTGAGCAAGGCGTTGCCTTCAATGGTATCTGCTGTTTCTGGAATTTCTTCGGTGCAGCCGATGTCATGAAGGCCCTTGATTTCGTAAAGCCCATCCAGCATTTCGCGCACTTCGCGAATTTTATTGGGGTTGGAGGAGGCAAAAATGAGCGTTTGCATGGTCTGGTTGTTTACTTAATGAAGGGTTACCCCAATTTCCCCAATTCTTCTTCCAAATTCTTGATTTTCATTTCGCCATCGGCCAGTTTCTGTTTCTCCTTGTTGACCACCTCAGCGGGAGCGCCGCTGACAAATTTTTCGTTGTTCAGTTTGTTTTGTACCGATTTCACGAAGCCCTGATAGTATTCCAGTTCTTTTTGCAAACGTTGGCGCTCTTCAACTACATCGATGGCTTTTTCCAGCTCCACGTAGTACTTTTCATTGCCAACCAGAAATGCTACGCCATTGCTGATCTCAGCGTTGGTGATTTGCAAAAACTCGAGACTGGCCATTTTGACAACCATCGGCAACAGGCCATCTACTGCCAGTAAGGCCTGGCTGGTAGGGGTATCCTGGGCAAAAACCCGCAGCAATTCCTTTTGCTTGAGTCCGTTGTTGTTGCGCACATCGCGAACTCCCGCTACAATATCCTTGGCGCGTTCGATGTTTTCGATGAAAACCGAATCAAAAGCAATTGCCTTAGGGTAACTGCTGATCACGCAGTCGTCACCAGCGGCACGTTCGCTCAATTGGTGCCAGATTTCTTCAGTCACAAAAGGCATAAATGGTTGCAGAAGCGTCATCATGCGCTCAAATAAGGAGATGCTTTGCTGCAAGGTTGGACGATCGATGGGGGCTCCGTAAGTGGGTTTGATCATTTCCAGGTACCAGGAGCAGAAGTCGTCCCAAATGAACTTGTACAAAGTCATCAGGGCTTCGGACAAGCGGTATTCGGTGAACATCACCTCAACCTGAGCCAGAGTTTGGTTCAAACGATGTTCCATCCAGGTTGCTGCCAGTTGATTTACTTTCGCCGTTTCGGCATCAGGGGCCTGCTCGGTTACTTCCCAGCCTTTGATGAGACGCAGGGCGTTCCACATTTTATTGCAGAAATTGCGGCCTTGCTCACAAAGTTTACTTTCGTTGAGTACCCCGTCTTTGCCAATAGGCGCATCAAAGATGATGTCATTGCCAGCTGCTGCGCTAGACAACATGCCAAAACGTACGCCATCGGCACCGTAATTGTCCAACAGTGCCAAAGCGTCAGGCGAGTTGCCCAAGGATTTGCTCATCTTGCGGCGCAAATTATCGCGCACCATCCCGGTGAAATACACGCCCCGGAAAGGCATGGCGCCTTTGGCTTTTACTGCTTCTGGAATCAAAGCTGGTGCCCATTCGTAACCAGACATGATCATGCGTGCCACCCAGAAAAACATGATGTCCCAACCCGTAACCAAAACACTGGTTGGATAGTAATATTCCAACTCTTTTTGAGATTGGAAGCCATCAAAAACCGAAATGGGCCAAAGCCAGGACGAAAACCAGGTATCGACTACGTCTTCTTCTTGTCGCAGGTCGGTTATTTCCAGGGTTGGATTTTCAGTTTTTTCCCGGGCTTGTGCAAGTGCTTCATCGGCAGTATCTGCTACGAAAATATGGCTTTCTTCGCCCATCTTTTCGTTGACCAGGTACCAGGCGGGGATGCGTTGACCCCACCACAACTGGCGGGAGATACACCAGTCGCGCACATTGTCTTCGTTGAGCCAGGAATTGTACATGTTCCAGAAATGCTCTGGATAAAATTTGACCTCTCCACTACGCACCGCTTCCAGTGCTGAATGGGCAAATTGTTTCATTTCCACAAACCACTGCAAAGTCAGGCGGGGTTCTACCACTGCTTTGGTGCGTTCGGATCGACCGATCTTGGTGCGGTAGTCTTCGAGCTTGATCAAATGCCCTGATTCTTCCAGGAGTTTGCGGATTTTTTTGCGGGCAATAAAGCGGTCTTCACCTACCAGAATTTGCGCTTGCTCATTGAGCTTGCCATCTTCGGTAAGGATATCAATTACGGGCAGGTTGTAGCGTTGCCCGATGGCATAGTCGTTTTGATCGTGCGCTGGAGTGATTTTCAAGGCACCTGTTCCAAAGTCGCGCTCAACGTATTCGTCAGCGATGATGGGAATGGCACGATCAATCAGTGGGATCAACACCATTTTTCCTATCAAGTGCTGGTAGCGCTCATCTTCGGGGTGTACAGCTACGGCAACATCCGCCATGATGGTTTCGGGGCGTTGGGTAGCAATAACGATGCCCTGACTGGAGTCGCCTTCCAGCGGATAGCGGAGGTGAAACAGTTGGGCATTTTCCTCACCATAGATTACTTCCTCGTTGGAAAGCACCGTTTTGGCTTCTGGATCCCAGTTGGTCATGCGCAAGCCCCGGTAGATGCGGCCTTGGCGGTGCAAATCTACAAACACCCGGACAACGGCAGCCGAGAGGCTAGGCTCCATGGTGAAACGGGTACGTTCCCAGTCACATGATGCCCCAAGTCGCTTGAGTTGGTCTAGGATAATGCCACCATATTTCTCTTTCCAATCAAAGGCGTGCTGCAAGAATGCTTCCCGACCAATATCAGATTTGCGGATACCCTGTTCGCGCAGCAGGTGTACTACTTTGGCTTCAGTCGCGATGGAGGCATGATCAGTTCCTGGTACCCAACAAGCATTTTTTCCATCTTGCCGCGCCTTGCGGATCAAGATGTCCTGAATGGTGTTGTTGAGCATGTGTCCCATGTGCAATACCCCGGTTACGTTCGGTGGCGGAATCACAACTGTAAATGGCTCACGATCATCGGGTTCGGAATGGAAATACCGTTGATCCAACCAATGTTGGTACCACTTGCTTTCGATTTCTTGCGGGGTATAACGTGTGGACAAGGACATGATATTGGGTTTTGAGGTTTTAAGTTTCGAGATGTAATTCCCAAATTTAAAACCAAATCAGAATACGTCAATTTGATGTTTCAACAAGTCTTCGATGGTTTCGCGTTCCCGGATCAGAAAATCTTTTCCCTGATAAATCAGTACTTCAGCGGGGCGAAGTCGGGAATTGTAATTGGAAGCCATCGAGTAACAATATGCGCCAGCATTGTGCAAACACAGGACATCGCCAGGGGCAATTTCCGGGATCTCGCGGTTGCTGGCAAAAGTATCGGTTTCACAAATGTAACCCACTACATTGTAGGTTTGCTTGGTACCTTCCGGGTTTGAGATGTTGCTGATGCGGTGGTAAGCGTCATAAAACATGGGGCGGATCAGGTGGTTGAGACCAGAATCTACACCTGCGAATACGGTAGTTGCACCATGTTTGACTACATTGACTGTCACCAAAAACGATCCTGCTTCGCTCACCAAAAATTTGCCAGGTTCGAACACCATCGTGAGTGGGCGGCCATAGGCGGTGCAGAATTCGTTGAACTTGGTAGACAATTTCTCCCCTAGTTCTTCGATGTTGGTTTCCAGGTCATTGGGTTTGTAGGGCACTTTGAAGCCGCTGCCAAAGTCGATGTAATCCAGATCAGGAAAATCTTTGGCCAAATTGAGCAATACATCTGCACCTGCAAGAAAAGCATCGGGATTGAGAATGTCTGAACCCGTGTGCATGTGCAGACCTTCCAATTTCATGCCTGTACTGTCCAGAATGCCTTGTACAAGAGGCATTTGTAGATAGGAAATCCCAAATTTGGAATCAATGTGGCCCACCGATGTTTTGAGGTTGCCACCTGCCATGATGTGTGGATTGATGCGCACACAAACCGGGATGTGTGGATAGGTCTCACCAAATCTTTCGATCGCAGGAAGATTGTCCAGATTGATGCGCACTCCGAGAGATACTGCGGTTTCAATTTCTTCAAAATTCACCCCACTTGGCGTATACATTACGTCTACGGGGTTGAAGCCCGCTTTGAACGCAATTTGCACTTCCTGGATCGACACACAATCGATGGTACTGCCCAGTTGTTTGATGAATTTAAGGATCGAAATATTGGTCAGTGCCTTGCAGGCATAGCTGATCTTTAGTTTTTCTACTTGAAATGCGGATTTCAAGCGCTTAAATTGCCGTTCAATGGTTTCTGCCTCGTATACATAGAGTGGAGAACCGTATTTTTCTACCAGCTTTAGTGGATTGATGCCCCCGCTGAGCAGGTAGTGGCCGTTTTCAAGTTTCATTTCCTTGTTTTTGAAAATTCCGGAGTGCAAATATCTGGAAAAACAAGGAGATTTTGGGTGTGTTTGAAAAAAATTACTTGCCTAATGCATCAGGATCAATGCCAAGTTCGCGGAGTTTTTGAGCCAATGCGTCGGCTCGGTTTTTTTCTACCTCCGCCCGAAAAAATTCGGCGTTAGCACGTTGAGCTTCTGCTTCGGCTTTTTGCTGTTCGGCGTTAGCGCGTTGAGCTTCTGCTTCGGCTTTTTGCTGTTCGGCGTTAGCACGTTGAGCTTCTGCTTCAGCTTTTTGCTGTTCTATTTCTAATTGAAACTGAAGGAGGTTGTTGCTGTCTTTAAAAGGCAACAAGTCCGCATAGGACAAAAAGCGTTCTCCTTTGGGGTCTCTCAATTCAAGTTCCATGCCTCTGCGCCAATGAAAGGAAATGCCCAGCAAAGGGCTTGTCCAGTTCCAAAGTTCAGGCTCACTTAGGTCTACAAAAGCACCAGAAGCTTCACTTCGCACCGCAGCAGTCAACAAAAAATGATCAGGATCGTAAACGTAGTATTCCAATACGCCGTATTTTTCGTAAAAGGCATATTTTTTGGCCATTTCGCCAGCTCGATTTCCAGGAGAAAGAATTTCAAAAACGACCTGGGGAGGAATATTGTTTTCTTTCCATTGAAGGTATGACCTGCGGTGTCCTTTGGGCCTTCCCAAGGCAACCATGGTATCTGGCGCCTGACAAAGGGAGTTTTCGCCTTGAACGGGATACCACAACAGATCTCCAGCGATAAAAACATCGTCACGGTGAATAAAAACAGCATCCAAACCCTGCTTGACCAGGGTTATCCATTCAAATTGTAAGGTGTTTTCAGCCATAGGTTTGCCATCTGACTCTGGGTAGAAAACTTCTTCAAGATCGATTATGGATGATTGCATTTTTCGCATTTTCCTCAAATTTAAAATTTTCTGTCCAGAATTACAAGTGTTGCTTAATTGGTTTTTTTACAAATAGTTTGTAAAAATATAAACAAACAATATAAATGTCAAATATTTTTTTTGGTTGTTCACGCCAAAAAACATCTTAAATTGCATCAACGTATTATACACACCCAATCTTCCTTGGCTAAACAGCTTTTTGTGAGCGAAAAAGATTTGATCAATGCCTGCCGTCAACGGGCTCGCAGGGCTCAGCAAGCCCTTTACGACCGTTTTTCTCCAAACATGTTTGGGGTGTGTAGGCGTTATGTCAAAAGCCTGGAAGATGCAGAAGATGTGCTGGTTGAGGCTTTTTTCAAAGTCTTGACCAACATTGAGCAGTACAAAGGAGAAGGCAGTTTCGAGGGGTGGATACGACGGGTAGTGGTCAATGAATCGTTGATGGCGCTGCGCAAAAGAGTCAATTTCAGCCAACCCCTAGAATTGAAGGACATCGATGTACCCGTGACGACCTCTGTCTTGCAGGAGCTGGTGGCCAAAGACATTCTGAATTTGATCGAACTGCTGCCAATTGGCTACCGAACTGTCTTTAACCTGTACGTGATGGAAGGCTACAAGCACCGCGAAATTGCCCAGATTATGGGCATCAGCATCAATACCTCCAAATCGCAACTGATTTTGGCCAAAAAACGCTTAAAGAGTCTTTTGGAGCAAATCCGCTATCCGGGCATTGAATTGTTTGACATTGAAGAAGAGGAAGAAGAAGTGGATGCCCCGGAGAAAATAACCACCAAGCCATGAACCAGAATAAAGATCTTGGCGAGTTGTTTCGACAACAAACCTATCAGGAACAAGACCTGCCCAGACCCAATGTATGGAAACGCTTACAACGGCGTTTGGATACTTATGATCGCTGGCACAGGATGTCCCAGCGGATATCGATACACATGGTTTTGGTCTTGCTGCTGCTGATTGCATTTGTAGGGCCAACCCTGATTTTTATTACTATTGAGCAACAAAAACAGGCTGAATTGCGCAATCCACCTGTGATTTTACAGGTCTTGTCTCCCAACGATACCTTGCCGGAAACCCGTAAATTCCTTCAATTGCATACTGGCCAACCAGGAGACACCATTCTGTTTGAGTGGAAAAATTAAGCAGATCGGGTGTTTTTGATCATTCCTCCCGAAAAGGATGTCTAGGTGTCCATTCCTCCTTGGGGTCTCCAAATCGTACGATTGCAGGCAACAACCAATTCAAGAACGGATTGGTATGTTTCATGTAAATGTAAGTTTTGTGCGCCACTGCGCCTACCGAGCTTTTGATCTCCAACGCCGTGCGGGCAAAACTGATTTTCATACAATGATTTTCCAGCGCCTGTTCGATCATTTTGTACAGCATGCAAAGGTACAATTGATGCTCGCGATTGGCCAGGGCATCAAATCCCAGGAAATTGGCTTCCAGTTCTTTGCTATTGCGAATGGTTGTAAAAAAGCCCAACAATCGATCTTTCTCAAAACAAGCAGTGAGGCAAAAATCAGCGCCCAATTGTTGTTTAAGTTGAATAAAATAATCCTTGCCAGCCCACATCATATTGAAATCGGCTTGGTCTACTACTGCATAATGCAGCGCAATGAGATCATCATTGAACAATTCGATTTGGCGAAGATCCAATTCTCGAAAAATCACTCCGCTGGCTTTTTTTAGCGCCCTGCGTGCCCGAACCCGGTACTTGGAACTCATGGCGTTGAGGTAATCGTCCATCGTTTTCCAGTGACTGGGCAATTCCATGATCATACTGGGCTGGAAATTGATGGCATGAAAGCCCGCTTTTTCCATGGCAGTTTCATGTTCCAGCCAGTCTCGGCCCATCATGATCTGGATTTTTTCCTGATGGGCCAGGCTGGTCATTACGGCCAGGGTTGCAGCTTTGAGGGTAGGCAGTTCATTTTCAGGTACATCCCACCATTGGTTGTATTTTCCGGTCAGGAACATGTTGCCCCAAATCAGAAAATTGTATTTGCCCCAACGGGCGATCAGCAGTCTTATTTGATCCCAAAACCCCTTTATTTCACCCATTCTCAAAAATCGAATGCTGTGTTCCGCATCGACGTTCAAAAGTTGCAAGGTAATGCCACCAATGGCCTTTCCTTCTTTGAGTGCGAGGAGGTAGCGAAATCCCAAGCCTTCCGTTTGGGAATCTTCCAGGGCTTTCAAGTAGTTGCTTTGTAAGAACAGGTTGTGGTTTCCTTCCCAATGTTCCCTGATCTGATCGATTCGATTGGCATAAATCCATTCGTATCCTTCAACCGCGATTTTTTTGCCAATGGGAAAACTTACCTTTTTGGCAAAGCGAAATGGACTTAGTAAATTATGGATCGAACATCGACGAGATTCCTCCACTGCACTGGTAGTTAGTGGCGATTGATTCAAGTGATTTTGGTTATCGAGCATACAAACCAGTGATTTTGAGCGAGAATGTTGCAGGGTTCAAGGAATCTTATATTTACAGCCTTATAGTGTCCATTTTTCGATTTCAGCCAGGGCAGATTGTTCATCTTCCCAACCTAAAACCTGGACGGTTCCGTATCCCTGGTAGTATTCAAACCAGGTTTCAATGATGTTTTTAGCAGCACCGTATGCTAACAAAAATTGTTCAAAGTTGGTTGCATTGATCACGCGCAAAGCCGGATCTGCTGGAATCCCAATGATTTTGGTATCGTTTTCGCCCTCATCAATCATCTTCAAAACCGCAATTGGAATGAATTCCTGGACTGTACCTACGGGTACGGTTTCTCCAATGATGATTACGTCCAAGGCATCGCCGTCGCCACCGCGGGCTTCATCCATGAGGGTAGAGGGGATGAAGCCGTAATTGCCAGGGTAGGGTAAAAAATTGACTACGCGAGGCACGCCATTCATCAGTTCTGCAACAAACTGACCATCGGGTTGAATTTCGAGTTTACGGTTGGTTCCTGCCGGTACTTCAATGATGGCATTGAAGCCCATCTCACCCCTTACTGGGATTTTTTTTAAATTGATCATAGCACAAATGGTTGGTAGCTTCCGATTTTGTGAACAATAGTACAGAAAATTCGGGTAAGCATAAGGAAGTTGTACAAAAATCCCGTGCATAAATTAAAGAAAGCAAAAACATTCGGAATATTGCTTTGTTTTGAAACGTGTCAAATGCCAAACCCAATTCCGATGAATACCAAACGCCAATTTTTGTTGTTTTCTTTTGTTGCGCTTCTCATCTTGAGTTATGTCAAGAATGATTCGATACAACCAGCTGATCCTGAAACTCCATTTGGCACCATTGCATTGCCAGTCAATTTGCAACCTCAAACCGGAGATGGGCAGCAAGGATGGGATTATTTGCGCACGGGTGATTTTATTGGAGGAGGAATTCCTCAGGGTTTTTTTACTTCATTCAAATCAAATTTGAGTGACGAAAATTTGTTGCAACGGGAAGGCATCAATGCCAAATTGCCACCTGGGTTCAATGCATTTGCCATGCCTTCTGGCGTGCAAGTCGTGGGTGGGATAACCTGTTTTGGTTGCCATTCGGGCAAAGTGAATGGACAATACATCCCAGGATTGGGCAATAGCTTATTGGATTTTACCAAAAACAATGCTGGCTTATTCAAATTGGTGGAATTTGGCATTCGCAACAAGTATGGCAAGCAATCTCCAGAGTGGGACGCCTTTGAGTCTTTTGGAAGGGGCGGAAAGGCCACCATTCCATACACCGTCATGCCATTCAAAGGCATTAATCCTGCCTTTGCCTTGGAGCAAGCCAGTGTGGCACACCGCAAAACGGTGGATTTGAGTTGGAATGGCGATCAAACTGCCTATCCAATTCCCGATGAATCGATTGGTTCGGATGTACCGCCACTTTGGTTGGCCAAGAAAAAATATGCCTTGTACTACAATGGCATGGGGCGGGGAGATTTCACCAAATTGCTGATGCAAGTGGCGGTGGTCGCCGTAGAAGATACCATCAATGCCCGACGCATCAACAACAACTTTAAGGACGTGATGGCCTGGTTGCAACAGTTGAAAGCCCCAAAATATCCAGGGAATATTGATCCTGCATTGTCGGCGCAAGGCAAAATGATTTTCACCAAATATTGTCAGTCTTGTCATGGCAAATACGGGTCTGAAGAATCTTTTCCCAACCTGTTGGTTCAACTAGATCGTGTAGGGACAGATTCAGCCTATGCGAATTACTTTATGCAAAACATCGCTTTTAGCAATTGGTACAACGAAAGTTGGTATGGGAAATCAGCTCCCCGTTCAGAAGCACGACCTTCCCGGGGTTATGTAGCGCCTCCTCTGGATGGAATCTGGGCCACGGCGCCCTATTTGCACAATGGGTCAGTGCCTAATCTTGAAGACCTACTCAATAGTGCTCAAAGGCCCAAATTCTGGCGGCGAAGTTTTGAAGACCAGGACTACGATTTGGATAAGATGGGTTGGAAATACAGCGTTGAAAAAGGAGACAAAGACAAGCAGACCTACAATACAACTATAATTGGCTACGGCAATGGAGGCCATACTTTCAGCGACAGACTGAGTGCAGAAGAGCGTCGGGCGCTGTTGGAATATTTGAAAGAATTGTAAGTAAACACCAGTCTATTCAGTAGCTCCATTCAAAATCTCGGCAAGGTGAATGATTTTTACCTTGCTGTTGCTGCGTTTCAGGATGCCTTCAAGGTGCATCAGGCAGGACATATCCGCCCCGGTGATGAATTCCGCACCGTGGTTGAGGTGGTCGGCAACGCGGTCTTTGCCCATTTTGACCGAAACCGCTTCCTCCATGACGCTGAAAGTGCCCCCAAAGCCACAGCATTCGTCCATTCTGGTCAAGGGAATCAATTCCAATCCTTTGACGTGTCTGAGCAATTGCGCTGGTTTGGAAAATGGCGCAGCCATCAATTCTGACATTTGGGATAAGCCCAGTCCGCGTTGCCCGTGGCAGCTTTGGTGAAACCCAACCCGATGCGGAAAGGAAGCTTCAAGGCTTTCAACTTTCAAAACATCAATCAAAAACTCACAAAGTTCAAAAACTTTTCCCCGTAAAGCAGTAGCCTCGGTTTCTTTGTGTTCATCGTGCAGGTGTTCTTTGAGGTGCAAGATGCAACTGCCCGTAGGCCCAACCACATAATCGTATTCCGCAAAGTTGTTGATGAATAAGGTGTTGCAGTCTTTGCTCAAATGCTCAAATCCGCTGTTGGCCATAGGCTGACCACAGCAGGTTTGATTCAGGGGGAAACCGACTGTACAGCCCAGTTTCTCCAACAACTGCAAAGTGGCAATTCCTACTTTGGGATAGAATTGATCAACGTAGCAGGGAATAAATAATCCAACTTTCATTGTCGTTTTCGTTCAGGTTATAATCCCTAAAAATAAGCACAATAAAACCAATAGCCACCCTGTACCCTTCTGAATATTAAATTTTGATCAACTTTCGGCTGATTTGTCGCTGCCCATCAGAAAGTTGTAACCAATAAATGCCTTTGTTCCAATGGCTGGTACTCAATTGTAGTTGTGGTACCGAACCCATCCCAAGCGACTGCCCGAAAATGGCTTTTCCCTGGGCGTCAAAAATCTTGAGAATCCAATTGGATTTCGGATCAGGTGTTTCCCAATCCAGGTTTAAGGTGGCGCCAAAAGGCTGAGGATAAACTTTTAACAAATGATCTGGCACAGTTGCCAGCTTGGTCGAAGTGACATTTCCATTGAGTAATTTTCGCAATGGATATGCATAAATGGATTTGCCGTGGGTTCCCACAACCAATTCATTTTTGACCACGTTCCAGGCCAGGCAATAAGCTGCCACGATGGGCATATTGGTACCTAGGCGGTTCCAGTTTTTACCGAAATTGGTACTGGCGTAAATGCCACCATCGTTGGCTACAAAAAGGATGGAATCTCGGTGGCCGGGCAGTACAATAAAATCGTTGATGGCCAGTGGGGGCAAATCACCGGCAATGGAAGTCCAGGTTTTGCCCAGGTTGCGGCTCATACGCAATTGCGCCTGGTTGTCATTGTCTTTATACCCGGAATGACTGACATAAAGCGTACTAGCATTGCTGGGCGAGGTTTTGACCGAGGTCACATAGCGTTCAGGCAAAGCGGCATCAATGCGGTTCCAGTTGTTTCCCCGATCATTGGTTTGCCACACATTCCCGTCGCTGGTGCCTGCCATGAGAAGGTCGGGGTTCAACGGTGATTCATGTAAGCAGGAAATGGTGTGGAAATTGCGGCCATAAATATTGCCATCGGTTAAATCGGGGCTGATGGGTCGCCAAAGCGGACTGGTTCCGGTGCTGTTTTGGTATATCCGTTGTGTACCCGTATATAAAATTTCCGGATCATGTGGACTAATGATCAAAGGCGCATCCCAGTTGACGCGCTCAGAGCGGTCAATACCCACCAAGGCCAGTTGGAAGTAAGAGCCGCCATTGGTACTTACCCGCAAGGTGCCGTTTTGGGTTTGTGCCCAGACGACCTGGGCATCGATAGGATTAAAGCGCATTTGAAAGCCGTCGCCCCCTTCCATGCGTTGCCAGATTTGATTTACAGCATTGCCACTTACTGTTCCATGATCTTGGGCACCTCCGTAATACCGGTTGGGGTTGTGCGGGTTGTAGTCTATGCGGTAAAATTGAGTGGTTGGAATAGATTCGATGTCTATCCAGGTCGAGCCGCCATCAGTGCTCTTGTCGATGCCCCCATCGCTGCCCAATAATAGGTCTCCAGAAGGTGTATACACGAGGGCATGCTTGTCTGAGTGGACTTCGCCGTCCCCTTGGGTAATCCAGCTGCGCCCTCCATCACTGGTTTTCCAGAGAGAAATACTGAGCAAATAAAGTTCCAGCGGATTTTTTGGATTCACTGCGATTTTTCCAAAATACCATCCAAATCCTCCCAAAACGGTGCTGGGCAAATTTGATTTACCGGGAAGGATTAGGGGCTCCCAGGTATTTCCATCATCTGAGGTACGGAAAATGTTTTCCAATTCTGCGGTGTCGTCGTTGTACATGGCAAAAACCTGATTTGGCGTACCTGAATAAAAAGCCAATCCAATTCTGCCCATGTTGCCAGTGGGCAATCCTCCGGTCAATTTTGTCCAGGATTGACCACTATTGGTGCTTTTGTAAATCGCTGCATCTGGGCCGGAGATCATGGATTCCCGATTGTTGCGGATGCGGTTCCAGGCGGCGGCGTACAGGGTGCTGGGATTTTTGGGGTCCATTACCAGATCGATGATGCCCGCTTGTTCGCTTACGAACAGACTTTGTTTCCAGGAGAGCCCGCCATCCGTGGTGCTGTACAATCCGCGTTGGCGGTTGCGTTCAAAAGGCAATCCCATCGTACCTACATGGATGCGCTGGGGATTGCTGGGATCGATGACAATTTTGGAAATGATGCGGGTTTCGGCCAAGCCAATTCTACTCCAGCTTTGTCCGCCATTGACGGAACGGTACAATCCATCTCCCAAAAAAGGATAACCAGTAATGTTGGGGTCTCCGGTACCTACATAAACAATTTCAGGATTGCTTGGGTCTATGGCGATTGCGCCAATCGCAAGGTAAGCCCGATCGTCAAAAATAGGCGACCAGGTAAGTCCGCCATCTTTGGTTTTGTACATTCCGCCACAAGAAAACCCCGCGTAGATGATTTTTTCATTGGTCGGATGAACCGCAATGGCATTGACGCGCGCTCCAATATTTCCGGGGCCTTTCGAACTCCATAATTCGCTAAATCCAGGGGGGAGGCCTCCTCTTAAGTTCTTTTGCGCGCTGGCTTCGGCTAATGCTGCTTTGTAGTCTTTTTCGGAGAATGTGCCATCTGGATAGGCACGTTGCAGATAGAAATGGTCGACAGGAGCGTGTTTGTTATCGTAAGTGCTTTGCCATGATTCGGATTGCGTGTTGGGTTGACACGACACAATGAACAGTGAGCAGCACAAACCTAAAATAATTGGGTAGAGATTTGACACGGATGTAGGGATTATAATTTGTTAACAATGTTCTATTTGCCTAAAAAAATAAAGCCTATTTCGCAGAAATTTGTTTAAAATATTCTTTCAAATCGGTGGCATCTTCGGGTTTCATTCTTCCACTTAGGATAAGGCGAAGCTCTCGGCGGCGTGGCGCACTATCGTACCTTTGCTGTTCGATTTCAGTGAGCGGAGTAAGCGGAGGTATGTGGATGGGACTTCCATTGGAATCGTCAAGTGCGACAAAACTGTAATAGGCATGGTTGCAGCGGCGGGCATTTTGCCCTTTGATGTCAGCAGCAAAAACTTCTACATATACTTCCAGCGAGCTGTTGAATGCCCGCGTAACAGTAGCTTCCAGGGTTACTACATCACCAACTTTAATGGGGCGTTGAAACGATACATGGTCAACAGAGGCGGTTACTACATGTCGCTCACAATGCTTTCCAGCGCAAATTGCACTCACAATGTCCATCCAACGCAACAAATTTCCGCCCATCAAATTGCCCATTGGATTGGCATCATTGGGCATGACCATTTCGGTCATTACTGATCGGGATTCGGAGACACGCTTGGATTCCAAGGTTTGCATGGGAAGTATTGTTTTTACCGGATTTACAGGGGTACTTGCAAGAGACTTTTTCTAACGAATCATTACTCCTTTCTTTTCAACAAAGGGTATGGTAGTAAAGTGATCTTTGGATATACTGCCGTGCACAAAAATGTACTTCTTGTCGTACATCAATTCTTGGTACACAAAGCTGACCCAATATTCGTTGGCCAAAGAGAACAATTTATCCTGAATTGGTTCGATCAAAGTACAGGATTCTCCGGAAATTTCCTCAAAAAAATGCCTTAACGTAGTCGTTTTTACGTTTTCCCCTTCAATTTCTCCATAACCGGTGGAGTTGACCAGCACACAAGTTATGGGGGCTTGTTTGAAATTTAACAAGTACACATCCCATAGGTCTTCTTCGTTACCGGGTACAATGGCAATTGCCAGGTCTTCTACTTTGGGGATTATAATGTCTTTTTTCATTCCATGATGTTTACGGGCACCGCAAATTCAAAACCAAAAACCTGCGCAAAATGCTGCTTCAGGTTTTGTTTAACTGCTTCGATGTCTTGTTCCTCCCCCAGTTCTAGTTCCAAGGAAGTAACTGCTTTGTCTTCATCTACGATTCCACAGGGAATAATATGCTTAAAGTGATCCAGATTGGTATTGATGTTGAAAGCAAATCCATGCATGGTTACCCAACGGCTCAGGTGTACCCCAATGGCGCAAATTTTGCGCAAGGGTTTCGTCCCGTTGGCTTCCAGCCAAACCCCGGTGTATTTTTCAACCCGCATTCCTTTTAGCCCATATTTTGCCAGGGTGAGGATGACCGCCTCCTCCAAAGTCCGTACGTAACGATGGACATCGGTAAAAAAACAGTCCAGGTCAAAAATGGGATAACCTACAATTTGGCCAGGCCCATGGTAAGTGATGTCACCCCCACGGTTGATTTTAAAAAACTCAAATCCAGCTTTTTGTAAAGAAATTTCATCCAGCAATAAATTGTTCAAGGAACCGCTTTTGCCCAGCGTGTACACTGGAGTATGTTCACAAAACAACAGGTAATGCAATCCATCTGTATTTTCAGACAAGGGAAGGGAGCCATTGCGTAAAGCAAGTTTTCGCTCTACAATCTCGCTGTGAACTTGCGTTTGGAAGTCCCAGGCCTCCTGATAGGACATACGTCCCAGATCTTTAAAAATTACCTGTTCCATACCCTGTAAAAAATGTGGCGCAAAGGTAATATTCTAGGTGAATAAATTCCAGTATTTTTTTGCCATTCTAATTGAAGATCAATTGAATGTTATTTTTCGACCGGATATTCAATCCTTGAATGGTAAACTGAACGCAGGATTTGAAGAAAAACCCCTTTGCATTTTTCAAGATCGCTAAATGTCAACGCAGAGTCTTCCAATTGAGCATGACTCAATTTGCCCGCAATGATGCGCTCGATCAGCGCCTTGATGTCTTGTGGCGAGGGATTTTTCAGGGTAGCTTTAGCAGCGGCTTCTATAGAGTCGGCCAGCATCAGAATGCTTTCTTCCTTGGTGCGGGGTTTGGGACCAGGATAAGAGAAATCTGCTTCAGACACTTCTATTCCTGGATTTAGCGCAATTTCTTTTCGGTAAAAATATTCTACCAAAGTAGTACCGTGGTGGGTAAGAATAAATTCAATTAAAATTTTGGGTAAACGGTACTGTTTAGCAATCTCCACCCCTTGAGCTACATGGTTGATGATGATGCGCGCACTTTCTCGGTAAGGCAATAGGTTGTGTGGGTTGGTTCCGCCCTGGTTTTCGATGAAGTACTCTGGTTGTACTGTTTTGCCGATGTCGTGATACAAGGCGGCAACGCGTACCAGCAGGTGATTTGCTCCAATTCGACGCGCTGCTGCCTCGGCCAGATTGGCTACCTGCAAGGAATGTTGAAGGGTACCTGGGGCTTGAAGTGCCAATCGTTGGAGGAGTGGCCGGTTCAGATCCGACAATTCTGCCAATGCCATCGGGGAGGTGAACCCAAACAGGCGTTCCAGCAAGGGAATCAAAGGATTGGCCAGCAACGTCAAAAATGTACTCAGGAAAATCCAGTTGAACATCGTCAAATCAATGCCCTGAAAACGGCCTTGCTGCACCAAACTCAAGCCAACAAAGCCCAGACAGTAGGCCATGAATATATAAAATATGGTAAAAAAGTATTGGTTCCAGTCCCGGGTATCCACGTTGGTCAACAAGATGACTACGCCAATCAATAGTTGCAAAAAAGCAAATTCAAATCCAGAAGAAGACAGGAAAGTTGCCAACAATACGATCATCAAGTGGGTAAACAAAGCCATCCACTTGTCGTAAAAGGTTTTGACCAAGATCGGTACAATGCCAAATGGAATGATGTATATGCTCAGGGCGTCGATGCGTGTAATGATGTACACCAAATAGGCAAACAAGGGAAACCAGCTAAAAAGGAACACCAGTTCATACCAGTTTTCAAACAAAGGGCGGCAAAACAAAAATAAAAAACCAGCAAACAGACCTACAACCAAGCCCGTTAACACAAAATACCCGAGGTAAATGCCAGAACTGCGCTGAATAATCTCGTTTTCGTAATGCTCTTTCAGGCTTTCCAGTTTGAGATGAACGGTTTCACTGACCAGACCAAAACGAGGGACAACTAATTCTCCCTTTCGCACCATGCCACTGAATTTGACTACCTTACTCAACATTTCATTCTGGGCTAATTCAGAGTTGATTTTATCGTAAAAAATATTGGGGCTGACACATTCAGTAAGAATTGCATAAAGAAAATCAGGATCAGGCAAGCCACTTTTTTGAAGGGTATCGGAAATCGCTGCTTTGGCCGTCAATATGGTAAATAAATTGGAAAGGGTTTTTTCTTGAAAAGTACTGCTGGCCAAAATATGGATCACAAAATTATTGTTTTTGCCTAAGTGATTTTGATCAAGTTGGATTACCCCCTGGAGGTAAGTATTTTGAAGGTATTTGACGCCAAAATTGCGGTACAAATTGGGATTGCGCCTTACATCATTGAACTGGCCTTTTTCCAGGTTTTTCAATTGCCGGGTAAATCGCGCATCAAATTTGCGCAAACTGATTACTTCTACACTGTCATTGATGCGGTAGAATGGCGAAAAATCTGCAACGAGGGCTTTGATCTCGGCATTGAGTGCCTTTTCAGGCTTTTTAATGGAAAAATTGAATGGGGCTACCAGGTCTTCGTAATTCCAAATTTGACCCTGTTCATAGCTGTACTTGAAACGGGTATGGGTCGGAAACAAAAAACTGATGAAGACGATGATGCCTCCAATGAACAGGTGCTGCAAGGTGCCGCGTAAATACCAACGAATTTTTTGCCATGAAATAATCATAAGTACAAAAATAAAAACTAAGTAGTGGGGCAAAATTAAGTGTTTCATTTTGCCAAAGGATTAGATAAGAAACTTTAAATGAACCGTTTATTCATCTAATCCTTTGGCAAAATGAAACACTTGTTTTTTTTATAGCCATTAATCATTACTTCCGCGCATGCCAACTTACTTCAGGTACATTCAAGTCCTGTGCAATTTTTCTAGACAGCACAAAAAGGTAATCGGAAAGGCGATTTAGGTAAATCATAATGATTTCTTCAACTGGTTCAGTAGCGGCCAGGGCTACAACCTGGCGTTCGGCACGGCGGCAAATGGTACGGGCAATGTGGCAATAGGATACCGTAGGATGTCCTCCTGGTAATATGAAATTCTTGAGTGTAGGCAGAGATTCATCCATGCTGTCCATGTATTTTTCAAGGGCAACTACGTCAGATTCCAACAAGTCGGGTGTTGCCATGTCTTTTTCAGGGTCACTGGCCAAATTGGCGCCGATGGTAAAGAGGCGGTCTTGTACTTCTTTCAGAAAATCCCGAACCTCGGCATTTTGCAAACTATCGCGTACCAATCCAATAAAAGCATTCACTTCATCAACCGTACCATACGCTTCGATGCGTTGGTCGTACTTGGGCAAACGCTTGCCACCGAAAAGGCCAGTTTCGCCTTTGTCTCCGGTTTTGGTATAGATCTTAAATGACATACATTACATTTTAATTCCTCTACGCTTAAGTTCATCCGCTACCAGGCGGTATTCCCGACTCATGTCTCCAGTGACGGAGCTGTTTTCCTGGGCACGGCGAATGAGGTAAGGTACTACTTCCCGCACCGATCCGTACACCACGTATTTGGCAGCGTTGAAACCAGACGCAGCGAGGTTGTAAGTAAGGTTGTCGCTCATGCCGTACAATTGGCAAAACATCAAGTTGGGGTGATCACGAGGGATCTTGCGTTCCACCATTTGGGTAGCCAGTAGCATGGCACTATCCGCATTGTGAGAAGCGTTGCAAGAAGCAATTTTTTCGTAATGGTCCAGGCAAAACTTTAGGGCTGTATTGTATGCCTCATCAGTAGCTTCTTTGCTGGGTTGAATAGGCGAGGAGTACCCCATTTCTTCGGCACGATCTCGTTCTTTTTCCATGTAAGCGCCACGCACCAGTTTTACGCCCAATACATAACCTTCTTTTTGCGAGCGCTCGTACAATTCATACAAATACTGCAATCTATCGTGGCGATACATTTGGCAGGTAGTGTACACAACCACCCGCTCGGTATTGTACCGCTTCATCATCATTTCCGCCAGGTGATCGATGGTATCCTGCACCCAGGTTTCTTCGGCGTCGATGAACACCGACATGCCTTTTGATGCAGCTGCAGTACAAATGGCGTCCAAACGACGAAGAATGCTGCGGTATTCCGATTTCGTTTCTTCGGTAAAAGCTACTCCGGCTTGCACACTTTCCAGTAATTCGAAACGACCCAACCCACTGATTTTGGTGCTCACTACCGGAACAAAATCAAGCGGACCAGCAAATTCAATGCTGCGCAAGTTTTCGTTCATGGTGTGGTTGAGCTCGGTTTCTTCTTCTTTGGCCTCCGCGCCGTAGTCCAGAATCGATTTGATATTGGAGTTTTTCAGGCGGTCGATGGTTTTTTGAGATTCCAACAGGGTGGTGCCGCCGCAGAATTGCTCAAAAATGGTGTTTTTGATGGCCCCTTGTACAAAAGGGAGGTGCAACTTGATGGCAGCGAGGCCAATTTTGGAGCCAATTCCAACCAGCCATTGGTTGTTCATCATCCCAAAAAGCCAGGCAGTTTTTTTTAATTCTTTATCCGAACGGTCGGCGAAAGCAATTTCAGTATTGGAAAAATCCAATTGGAAGTCTTTGGTTAGGTTGAGCATATCTTTCATCAAATCAGACATTTCATTTATCGTTTTGCGGTAAGGTCCGCTGGAGTGTTCCATATTTCCCAGGCTTTTTCGGCTTGTCCGTAGAGCATTTCCAATCCATTTTTAACTGGAATCCCTTTGGCAAGGCCTTGTTTCATAAATGCAGTAATCTCAGGGTTGTACACCAGATCGTAAAAAAGGTGACCCGAACCCATCTCGGCATAATTCAATGTTGGACAGGCCTCCAAATTTGGTGCCATACCCAACGGCGTAGTATTGATGATGAGCGGAAACGCTTCAATCTGCGCATTAATCTCTTCATAACTCAAATGATCGGCTTGAGGTTCTCGAGAAGCAATTGAAAAAGGGATATTTAGCCGTTGCAAGACAAACTTAACTGCTTTGGCTGCACCACCAGTACCCAATATCAAAGCATGCTCAGGCTGGGCCTGGTGTTCATTTAAAAAGGACTGTAACGAAGTTTCAAACCCATAAACATCGGAGTTGTACCCCTTGAGTTGCTTGCCTTCAATCTTGATAACGTTTACAGCCCCCACTGCCGCTGCCCCCTCATCCAAAGAACTTAAAAAAGGGATGACTTGCTGCTTGTAGGGTATGGTCACATTTAACCCTTGCAAATTGGGAAAACTGTCCAATAACTCCGGCAACAAATCGATGGATTCAATCGGAAATAGCTCGTATTGACATCCAGTAATTTGTTCACGGGCAAATTTCTCAGTGAAATATTTGCGTGAAAAAGAATGGCTAAGCGGATAACCGATTAAGCCGTATAGCTTGCTGATACTGAGTAAGGTAGGATCAAAAAAATCGTGCATATTTGTTTGGAATACGCTTCAAAGGTAGTGTAAATTTTTTAATGTGCAAACGCAACTTCTAAAGTTAAAAAAAACAGTACCTGATGCATTCATTCGCATAAATGCTTGCTGAAATTCCTAAAAGCATGTTTGGCTCATCATAAGAAATCCTGTTGCCAACTCATATATCCATAAACGCCCGTACATTTTTATCCTGGAATAAATTTTCGGTTTGTTTGGCCATCAGCCCGCTGCTTGCTTCCTGCAATACCGCCATCTTGTCATTGCTCTGGGTCAAGCGTTCAAAAAGTTTCTGGTTAATCTGGCGTTTTAATTCTTCGACACTCCAGCCCTCCGTTTCGGCTTGTAAAGTATAGAAACCAATTTCCAGAGAGGAATTTGATTTTAAAATCTCCAGATAATGGCTCCAGGTCAATTTGAAGGACAAGGCGCCATTCATTTGAAAGGAAAGGTAGAGCTTGCGCATAGCGCTAATGTTGTCGCCGTCAAACACTTTCCCGAAAGCATTGCTCAATTCGCTGGCCAGGGCAGAGTAGAGTGCTGTTCCAACTTCAGCTTTTTCTCCTTCATTTTGTTCGCATTCCACGATGTGTTTGCCAATTTCCCAGTAAGTTTTCAAAATTGTGGCATTCAGTTCCCGGGCGGCTTTTTGCTTTCCACTGGTAAGGGCATTACCGATTTGATCGAGAAATGTGGTCAATTGATTTGTTTGGAGTTCCATGGGTAAATATTTTGTGTGCTATTAGGGATAAATCGTTCTTCCAGAACATTGAGTATAAGAAATAATTTGCATGCAATGTAATGATGATTTCGAGAAGATTTTAAAAAATTAAATAAAAAGTTAATGTTTTTTGAAATATTCTAAACAAGAATGGGTAAAATAAAAATAAGCCAGAAGGGGGCTAATTAAAAACGTGTGAACAAAAGAATGTCAGCTTATCTTTTTTACACAATAGACTTTTGATGACGAAAGTCGATTAGAATGTTAAGTCGATCTTAAAGTGTTTGACTCTAACCATCTTTTTTCCTTTTTTGAAGTTCTTTTTGAATAAAGCCCGATTCACATGCAAAAATTTACCCTCTTATTCCTGTTTTTACTGGGATTCTCCCAAATTCACGCTCAGTTGTCTGGAGTATTGACCGACTCCAAAGGAGAGCCATTGGCCTTCGCCAGTATTTACCTCAAGGGAAGTACCACTGGCACCACCACCAACGCAAAAGGTTCCTACAGCCTGAGTCTCAACCCCGGTACTTACGATGTGGTGTTTCAATACATTGGTTATGAGCAAAAAACGGTGCACATAACCATGACCCGCGAACCGCAAAAGCTGGATGTCGCCCTGAAAGAAGCCTCCGTCCAATTGAGTGAATTTGTAGTACGTTCCAACGCCGAAGACCCCGCTTACCCAATTATCCGAGCCGCCATCAAAAAACGTGAATATTACCGCAATCAGGTGGAAGAATACCGCTGCGATGCCTATGTAAAAGGCAATATCGGTTTTGACAAAACACCCAAGAAAATCATGGGGCAGGAAATTGGCACCATGGGGGGCATTCTGGACAGCACAGGCAAAGGGATTATCTATTTGTCGGAATCGCGGTCTAATCTGTTTTTCCGTCGCCCGGATCAGTACCGCGAAGAGATGATCTATTCCAAAGTATCTGGCAACGACCAGGGGTTTGGTTTCAATCGGGCCCAAGACATGGATTTCAGTCCCTATGAAAGCTACTCTGAACTCGGTCGCCGGATCGTATCACCCATCGCCGATAATGCCCTGTTTTACTACAAATACAAACTCATTGGTACCATCACCGATGACCAGGGTCGCGTACTCAAAAAAATCCAGTTGATTCCCAAGCGCAGTGAAGACCCCGTTTATCGAGGATACATCTACATCGTGGATCAGGATTGGGCAGTACAAGCCACCGATTTTTTACTCCTGCAATCGGCCATCAAACAGCCGGGTTTGGACAGCCTTTTCATCAAGCAGGTGTTTCTTTCCATTGCCAATACTGAAGATGTGTGGCGTACTTTCTCCGTCAACATCAAGTTTAAAGCGGGAGCACTGGGCTTCAAAATGGTGGGTACGTTTACTTCGATTCTGAGCAATTACGACATCAAGCCCGCTTTTGCCGAAAAGTTTTTTACCAAAGAAGTGTTCATCGTCAAAGATGGCGCCAACGAGAAAAGCCAGGCTTTTTGGGACACCTTGCGCCCCATTCCTTTGACTGCGGAGGAAACAAAAGACTACACCCAAAAAGACAGTTTGCAAGTTTTGTGGAAATCCAAGCCCTGGAAAGATTCAATTGATCGTAAAAACAACAAGTTTACTGTAATGAATTTGCTCTCGGGCTACACTTATAGTCGCTCGTATTACCGAGAAAATTTCAATGTGCCTTCGCCGATCAGCACCTTGCAATTCAATACCATGCAAGGATACAATGCTTCGCTAAAAATGGGGTACACCAAAGATTTTGACGATTACAACGCCAAATGGTACCGCTTAAATGGAGCAATAAATTATGGATTTTCAGAAAAGGTGATTCGGGCATATGGCAGCTATGCCCAACAATTTGAAGGCATCCACCGCACCCAACTGAGCATTGGTGGGGGGCAACAAGCGGTGCAATTCAATGGCAACGATCCTATTTCACCAACCATCAACTCCATATATACCTTGATGAGTCGACGCAACTACATGAAATTGTACGACAAAGTCTCGGTTCGGGTAGGTTTTAACCGAGAATTGGTCAACGGCATCCGGCTGAATTCAAGTCTGGAATGGGCCAATCGCCGCACCATGGCCAATACTACCGATCAGAGTTGGTCCAAAAACGACGATCCCAACCGCCGTCCTTTTACGGAGAATGTCCCCAGCAATTCCGCACAAAATTTTGACCAAAGCCGTGCCCTGACCCTGAACTTGGGCTTTAGTTTCCGTCCGGGCCAAAAGTACTACACTTATCCGGGGCGCAAATATGTTGCAGAAGTGAATGGCCCTGAGTATTTTCTGAATTATCGGGGTGGTTTTGGCGATGTCAATTACCACCTGCTCAGTGTCGCGATTGAGGAAGACAATTTGCCGCTTGGTGCCTGGGGATATTCGGCATTCCGGGTGCAAGGAGGAAGTTTCTTTGGCCGAAAATCTCTGGAATTCATGGATTATGCCCATTTCAATGGCAATCAGACCATCCTGGGGGATCAGAATCGCTACATGAACAGTTTTTTGCTCATGCCTTATTATGATTTTAGTACGGATCGTTCTTTTTTCCAGGCACATTGGCAACACCATTTTGAAGGTGCCGTGTTGGACTGGATTCCACTGGTCAAAAAATTGGGCTGGAAGCTCGTCTTCAGCGGTCATTTTCTGCAAGTGGAGCAAAAGAAGAACTACTTTGAACTGGCTGCCGGGATCGAAAACGTAGGCTTTGGCATTTTTCGACTCTTCCGCTTTGATGTAGCTGCTTCGCATACTGCGGGCAAATGGAATGTCGGGCCGGTTTTTGGGATAAGTTTATAGTTTTTGTTTTTTATTTGTTTTTTAAATTTTATTTGTATAACTTGTTCTGGATTTAATCCGGATGAATTAAACTTAGGTATATGACGGTCTCAGTAGCTTCAAAATTATTCACCATCGAAGAATACCTTGAATTGGAGGAGCGTAGCCTCACCAAGCATGAGTATGACAAAGGCAAAATTATTGAGATGGCCGGAGGAACAACAACCCATAATCAGCTGACTATGACAGTAGGTGCTGAAATTTTAATTTCAATTAGACAACAAGAAAACGTTTTCCATTTGTACAGCAGCGACATGAAAATCTGGATTGAAAGCCGGGATCGGTTTGTTTACCCAGATGCGGTTACCGTTGCACAAAAGCCTGAACTTTACAACAATCGCCGCGACATCATTACCAATCCATTGTTGATCGTTGAAGTAACTTCGAGTAGCTCAGAAACTTTTGATTTTCACGGCAAATTTCACTTGTACCGCACCATACCAAGTTTTATGGAATACCTGTTGGTCAGCCAGGAAATGCACCACGTTATCCGCCAATACCGCGAAGGCCCCGACCTTTGGCGTACCACCGATTATTTTGGTTTGGACGAAATGATTCCCTTGCAATCGATGGGGGTAGAAATTTCGATGCAAGGGATCTATCGCGGGGTAGAATTGGGATAATGACTTATACCCTGCCTCTCAGGTTCGATTGGTTCTGATTTTTATTCGTTGAAGCAGCTTCGCTGCTTGTTTTTTAATAACCGCGACGACGCGACGGCGCGACGAAAAGAGTGCTTCGCACACTTTTTCGTCGTTTTTCGTCGCGCATTTGGCGCAGCCAAATGAATCGTCGCGCCGTCGCGTCGTCGCGGTTATTAAAAAAAATTGGGCGCAGCCCAATCCAAAAAGGTTTAAAACTAGAACCAATCGACTTTGCTTCTAGCGGGTCAATACCCCTTGGCATCGTCATCTGGATTCCGTGGGTCTGCCGCACCGTGCAATTGGCCATTGGGCAAACGCATGATGGCTTTGACTACCGCCATATAATTGACTTCGCGAAACTTATGGCCAAGTCCCTCCAACTCTTTGCGCAATTCAGGCGTCAGCGCCCCTTTTTCTACCCAAATTTCATCAGGCAACCATTGATGGTGAAAGCGACCTGCTTTGATGGCTTCGTCGAGTGGCATGCCAAATTCGATTACGTTCATCATGGTTTGAAACACTGCCGTGATGATGGTTGATCCACCAGGTGCGCCAATCACCAAAAACAATTGTCCGTCTTTTTCTACAATGGTTGGCGACATGGCGCTCAACATGCGCTTGTTGGGCTGGATGGAATTGGCCTCACTGCCGACTAACCCAAACTGATTGGGTACGCCTGCTTTTGCACTAAAGTCATCCATCTCATTGTTGAGCAGAAAACCTGCACCGTGCACCATTACTTTGTTGCCAAAATTTGAATTCAAGGTAGTGGTTACCGCAACCGCGTTGCCATCGGCGTCCACCACTGAGGTATGCTCGGTTTCAAAACTTTCCTTGGTTATGCTGCGGAAGTCTCCAGCCAGAATGTCTTTGCTTGGCGTAGCGAGGGTTGGATTGAAATTGGTCATGCGCTGGCGCAAATATTTTGCATTGAGCAAGGAATCTTGAGGCACTTTGGCAAAGTCGGGATCACCCATGTATAGAGCCCGATCGGCGTACACCCTGCGCTCCGCTTCGGCCATGAGGTGTACCGCGTTGAGGGATTGAAACCCCCATTCGGCCAGCGGATAGCGTTCCATTATTTTCATCAACTGCAAAATGATGATGCCGCCACTTGAGGGAGGCGGCATAGATACGATGCGGTAATTTTTGTATTTTGCTTCTACGGGTATGCGCCAACGCGCTTTGTAGTTTTTCAAATCATCAAGCGAAATCAAACCCTGACCTTTGGCCATTTCAGCTACGATGTAATCGGCGGTTTTGCCTTTGTAAAAACCGGCATTGCCTTTTTTCTGGATGCGCTTCAGGGTAGCTGCAAGGTTGGATTGTACCAAAAGATCCCCTAATTTCCATGGTTCTGCTTTAACCAGTGCATTGTCCTGGTCGTTGTACTTTTTAAAAACGGCCTGATTGCTGTTGAGGCGATCCACTTCACCTTGGGTGATTCGATAGCCATTTTTGGCCAGGTCAATTGCGGGCTGAATCAGGGCTTTAAAGGACAGTTTTCCGTGTTTTTTATGCGCTGCAATCATTCCTGCCACCGTTCCTGGAACACCTGAAGCCAAGTGCCCTTCAATGCTCAAGCGCGGGACAACGTTGCCCTGGGCATCGAGGTACATATCGCGATTGGCTGCTGAGGGGGCTTTTTCCCGATAATCGAGCGCATCGACGCTGCCGTCTTTTTTGCGCAGCACCATCAATCCACCGCCGCCGATGTTTCCTGCGCGTGGATAAACGACGGCCATTGCGAATTGGACGGCGATGGCAGCATCAATGGCGTTGCCGCCTTTCTTGAGGATATCCAAGCCTACCTGAGTGGAGAGTGGATGAGGCGAAACCACCATCGCCCGGTCGGAAATCGTACTTTTGCTGATGGAGTAAATTCCGCCTTGTTGGGCCATTAGGGGTTGAGCAAAAAGAAAAGTCAAAAAAAATGAATAAAAATTGCGCTTGGATTCCATTTTGGCACGATTATGTATTTCTATTAGATAAGATCAGTTAGCGGCATCAAAAGTGATTCTCTACCGTTCAAATTCAAAGATAGAAAGGGCAACGATAACATAACTGACGTTTTTTGCAAACGTTGTTTTTAAGATTTTTAACTGTTAACTGATTAATGGGTTTTAGTTACTGGCTTTATGTGAAGGCGCCTCCCCAATGCTAGGAGTGGGGGAGGCGCGTCTTTTTTATGCTTTATAATGGCTCTCTGCCATCAATACTTTTCCGCCATCTTCCGCCATCGTCACCGAATAGCTGAATCCAGGTTGAATGGAAAATGCGCCGTATTCTCCCTCTTTATTGATGGCAATAAAACCAACTTGAAAGCCTTTGGCTTTTTCGGGATTGATTTTGACGATCCGTTCTACGGCAATTTGACAAGCCTCTTTGGGCGTTTTGCCCATCCGCATCATTTCTACCACCAGGTGCGTGCCAGCTACCCGAATCACTTCTTCTCCCTGTCCAGATGAAGTTGCGGCACCTATCTCATTGTCTACAAACAAACCTGCGCCAATAATGGGCGAATCGCCCACCCGACCGTGCAACTTGAAGGCCATGCCACTGGTGGTACAGGCACCAGAAAAGTTACCAGTAGCATCCAGGGCAATCGTCCCCATGGTGTCGTGATTGGGAGTGCCATCGTCAAAGTAACTAGGCGCAAAAGGGCCATGTCCCTTGTCTTTTTTTGACTTGCTCTGCTGCTGCTCGATGTTGATAATGGGCTTGTATTCCGATTTTTTGAGCCAGGCTTTGTAGGTTTTTTCCGCATCAGCCGAGAGTTTGCCCGATTCTTTGGGAAATCCATTGGCCAACGCAAATTGTAGGGCTCCTTCTCCAACCAACATTACGTGGGGGGTGGTTTCCATCAACTTGCGGGCTACCGAGATGGGATGCTTGATGTAAGACAAACCTGCCACCGAACCACAATTGGATTTTTCGTCCATGATGCAAGCGTCCAGGGTTACGATGCCATCGCGGTCGGGGTTACCACCCAGTCCTACACAGCAATTGATGTCGTCTTCGATGAATCTGGCGCCGGCTTCAACTGCATCGAGGGCACGACCATTCTTTTCCCGGAGGATTTTCCAGGCTACGGCGTTGACGGGCAAACCACTGTCCCAAGTAGAGACCACGATGGGTTTGGTGGCCAAAAATGGTTTGTTTTTGGCGATGACTCGATTGAGTGAAAGCATAGGTAGGCTGAGTGCCGACCAGCGCAAGAATTTTCTTCTGGTTTGCATTGGTAGTTGGTTGTAAATTTGAAACAGGGCTTGTCGTACAGGCTTTTTGAAATTCCTGGGTTAAAATAAGCACAAAAAATGCGCTTTTTTTACCTTGTCCAAAAAAAATGCACCACGGATAAGCCGATTGCTTATCTGCAGTGCATGATGGATATAGCGGGAAAGGAAATTTTGGATGCAGTTGGGATCTTGCTGCTTTCTCCTTCATGTGTCTTACCTTCAGAAAAGTGTTCCAGGAAAATGAAAAAAAAACTAAAAAATCATAGAAATTCCTGGTAAGCCTCGATCTTTTCAGCCAAACGCTGAGCCATTAACGCATCTGCGCTGGCCAAATGGTCATAAATGATTTGGGCTTCGGCGCGGTAAGCGGCAATTTTGGTTTTGTCCCAATAAAAAGGCGGATGGTAGAGATTGGTGGTGCGGTCGGCCATTTTGACCATCCAAATTTCTTTGGGTTGTTGCTGGATGCGTTGCAGGCTGTCCAGCATTTGCTGGTTTTTGTCGGCAAGTGTTTTGTTTTTGGTCAAAGCCAGCACACCCTCGGCAACGGAAAGTCCAAAAGTTGCCGACAATTCTTCAAAATCAGTGGCGGTATCTTCCAGGGTGTCGTGCAACAAAGCGCATTGCAGCAACAAATCGGCATGGTAGGTTTCCGCAGAATTGGCCAGCACCCACATGGCCTCCATGGCCACGCTACTCAGGTGATTGATGTAGTCAATTTGCTGCTCGGGAAGCCGCCCGCCGTAACTTTGACCACTGTGCTTGAGGGTTGCGAAATGCCAGGTTTGGGCAAAAAGATCGCGGTTCCAGGTGTTTGGTTTTGACATAGTACATTATGGTTTGATGCTTTGGTAGATGATGTCGCCAATTCCCGTGCGGATATTCAGCGTACCGATTTTGCCGTTTTCGCGGGTGGGGTATACTCGATTGGACATAAACACATATATCGTTTGAGTTTTGGGATCAATCCAGGTGAAGGTACCTGTAAAACCAGAGTGGCCGTAACTTTCTGGTGAACCCAATTGTGGACCATTGGCGATTTTTTTGTTGAAATCGAGTTTGTCAAAAGCGATGCCCCGGCGGTTGTTGAGTTCAGGAAATTGATAGCGGGTGCAGGTATCTACTACCTCTGGTTTGATGAATTGCTGGCCGCCGTAGTAGCCTTTTTGCAAGTACAATTGCATGAGCTTCGTCAAATCATTGGCATTGCCAAACAAGCCGGCATGCCCTGAAACGCCGTTCAACTGAGCAGCAGCCTCGTCGTGAACCTGCCCGTGCACGAGGGTGTGGCGGAAAAGGGAATCTATTTCGGTTGGTGCAATTCGGCTTTTGTCATAAAACCGGAGTGGGTTGTAAGTCAAAGTATTGGCTCCAATGGCGCGGTAGGTTTGTTTCAAGTAGGTTTCCCATTCCATACCTGCCAGGCGTCCCATCATGGTAGGATAGAGCATGTAATGCAAATCGCTGTATACGTAGCCTTGTTCAGGCTTGATTGGCGAATTTTTGATGGCTTCAAAAATGGTCTGCTGGTAATCTTTGCGCAGCCAGAGTTGATCGGTCATTTGGATGGGGTATTCCGCAGATTGGGTGCTCGAATAAACACCCGGTTTCCAGGTTTTGGAACTGGCATTGAAGCAGTCTTTCCACAAGTTTTTGTCGGTACGGATGGCGGCGGCAATTTTACGATCCAGTTTCTTTTTGCCTCCAAACAAGCGTTGGAAGAAATTCAGGCGCAACTGGGCCGCGTATTTTTGCTGGTAAGCAAGACTGTTCTTTACGGTTTGCACAGAGTCGATGTCTGCTGTCCAAAATGGAATAAAAGGCCGCAGACCAGCGCGGTGTGTCAGCAAGTCGCGAAAACGCAGATTGCCCTTGTTGGATTGGGCAAATTCCGGATAGTAATCGGCAAAGGTTTTGTTGAGGTCAAATTTATTGGCACTCATTAGCTGCATTACAGCCAGGGCCGAGGTACTGATTTTGGTAACGGAAGCCAGGTCGTACAAGTCATCCACTTGCACCCGGCCTTGGCTGCTGCTGATAGGGGCAATGGTCAACTGACCGCTCGCGGTATTCAAAATGGGCTTTTCATCCATCACATCGTTCTTGTTGCCGACCTGGAAATTGGCCTGAACAACGGTGCCTGGGTTGTTTGCAGCAGCCTCGAAGGTGTGGTAACCATAGCTTTTTTGATAAATCACTCGTCCAGCGCGGGCAATTTCGACTACTGCTCCGGGGTAGGCTTTTTCCCGCAACCCCAGGTTGATCAAGGAGTCTACGCGAGGAATCAAATCCTGACTGCGAATCCCCACCATTTCAGGAACGCCATAGGCCAGTCGCCCGATCGACGCGCTATTGATCCCCATGCCTAAAGGATATTGTGCATTGACGGTAACTGGAAGCTTGCCCTGCATCGGGATGGCCCCGAAAATTGCTTGTGCGGCAGCCTCTTCCATGTAGTTGGTAAACTGATACGCCATTACCACCGCCCTGGACTGCTCAAGCGCTGGAATTTTATCCAGGGTATAAGGATTGCCAAAGATGCTGACAATGCTTTTGCCTCCAGCCGTCAGCAAGCTCAATGCCTTTTGGTTGCTCTCAGTCAATCCATATTTGGCACCTGGACGGATGTTTTGCAAGTGTACCCCGATCACGATCAGGTCGTATTTTTGGGTAGCCAATCTTACTTTTTGAATGCTGGAGTCAGGTGCATTGACCGGGATCACGAAATGGTCAACCGCGGTATAGTTGCTGGCCATTTTCTGAAAAGCCGTTTGTTGGCTGACATCGATGGACACCACCGCAATTTTTTGGGTCAAGTCGCGAATGGGTAGCGCATTGTTCTGATTTTTGATCAAGGTCAAAGCGCCTTCCGCCATTTGGCGATTCAACAAATCAGATTCAATGGTATTCAAATCGGTAATCAGGTTTTTGAGCTCAATGGGGCGGTATTTGTCCAGTCCAACCCAGGATTTGGCCATCAAAATCCGGCGTACGCGCTGGTTGAGGTCTGCTTCTTTCAGCAGGCCATCGGCCACTGCTTTTTTGATGGCTTTGAAAGCGGTAGGTACATCTTCGAAGGTTTCAATCAATTCATTGCCGGCCAAAACGGCTTTTACCAAGGCTTCTCCATTAGGGTAGTACTTGACGGCGCCTTCCATGTCCATGGCATCGGTGAACACCAGACCCTGAAAGCCAAGCTCTTTGCGCAGCAAGTCGGTTACGATCTTGGGCGATAGCGTAGAAGCCAGATTCTTGCTGGAATCCAGCGCGGGTATACTCAAGTGGGCAGTCATTACGCCAGAAAGCCCGTTTTTGATCAACTCCTGATAAGGGTACAGCTCCAAATCCATCAATTGCTGTTTCGTTTTGGCAATCAGTGGCAGATCAAAGTGAGAGTCGACTCCGGTATCGCCATGTCCGGGAAAATGCTTGGCCGAAGCGAGGATGTGCTGACTTTGCATGCCGCGCATGTAGGCCAGCGCTTTGCGGGTTACATTGTATTTGTCTTCGCCAAACGAGCGAAAATTGATGACCGGATTGTTGGGGTTGTTGTTGATGTCTACCACCGGCGCATAGTTGACATGTACGCCCATGCGCTTGCATTGACGGCCAATTTCGCGGCCCATGGCTTCGATCATACCCTCATTTCCGGCAATGGCGCCTAGGGTCATTTGATAGGGATAACGCACCGTACTGTCCAGTCGCATAGCCAGTCCCCATTCCAGGTCTTCGCCAATCAACATGGGGATTTTGGAAATTGCTTGCAATTGATTGGTGATGCGCGCTTGTACACTGGGCTGTCCAGCAAAAAAAACGATTCCCCCCAAGTGGTAATCGCGCACCCATTGGAGTATTTTTTCCGGGTTGTAGCCCTTGCCACTGTAGTTGCCCCGAGGCATCAGCATCTGACCAATTTTTTGGTCGAGGGACATGGTTTGCAGGGTACTGTCTACCCAACGGGCGTTGTGGTTGCTCAAGAATTCTGGGCCTTTTTGGGCGAAAATGCAGGTTGCCAGAAAAAGGCAGGCAATGGTCAGGGTAATGCGCATGGTGCTGGAAAATGTGATTTTGGTCAAAGCTATGTAATTTCCTACTATTTTTATAATTGCTTGAAAAACACAAAATAATTGCCTAAATTCGTCAATAATTCAGTCCGATGAAACTTTTTGACCCAAAAAGCCAAGAAACCTTTGATGCTGAAATTTCTGCAATAGTCTCTAAAGATTTTAAACAGATACGAGACAGTAAGCAATTTGGTTTTGACTGGTACAACGAAAAGAATTTTCAAATTTACAAACTGACTTTGATTGGTGAGGAAGAAATCTTAGGATTGATGTCAATTTTTGAAGTTCCTGAAGAACTAAGGATACATTTGAATTTGATTGAATCTGCTAAACAACATCGCGGAAAAGAAAAAAAACTTGTAGGCATTCCTGGATGTCTGATTGCCTATGCAGCAAGATTGGCTTTCAACAAAGGTTATTATGGATTTGTTTCACTGACACCAAAAACTCAATTGATAAACTACTATTCACAGGAGTATGGGTTTTTCCAATATGGTCGAAACCTTGCCATTGAAGGAGAAGTTGCCATGTTGTTGATCAAAAAATACCTGCTATCATGAGCTATGATCAAGTTTACCAAGAGTTGAGAGAACAACTCACCGATCAAGAGATCGCCGAATCAACTCTAATTCCGGCGGATCTTTCGGAGCAAGAAAAAAAAGAAAATGCTGAGGCATTGCGTAAAATGCGTTTTGAACGGCTTGCACAAATGACATCGGAACAAAAAATTTACGCTGATCTTTTGCAACTTCGCTTTAAACTGGAAGACTATGTCAACGGCTTTACTTTTGATCCTCAAAAAAGCTTTGGCTATTCTTTGACTGAGTACATTCATATTTTCCGCAAAACTAACAAGAATTTTGCGGAAGATATCAATGTACATGAGAGTCGCTTAAGTAGAATACTCAAGGATAAAGAATCGCCCAATATCGAACTGATGTATCGATTGGAAAGGCATTCTGGTGAATTGATTCCAGCCCTGATCTGGTGGAAACTGAGCTCTAAAAAACAAGAATTTGACTTAGTAACCAACTTCGAACTACGGAATACCGAAAATTTGAAAGTTAAAAATGCCTTTTCTTATTAGCAATCAGCGGTCAGCTATCAGCTTACGGCAATATGCTGAAAGCTGAAAGCTGACACCTCACTCCACTTCCCACTCATGCACCCCTGCCGATACCCCATTTTGCAGCACCAACTCAATTCGAATGGCGGTTGTGCTCACTCCTTCAAAGGAAACCTCATTCCAGGCATCTTTTTGGATGGCGTATTTTTGGGTATTTTTGACGGGCTTCCATACTCCGTTGTCTAGGTACGTGATGCGCCAGGATTTGGGGATGCGGCAACCACCTCCAATCACTTCATCGTCAAACCAATACACCTTTACTTTGCTCACTTTTTCGGCTTGAGGAAAAGTATATTGTAGCCATTCTTCGGTACCAAAATGCGGCCACCAATGCACAAAAGTACTTTCGCCGTCGCCCGAAGTTTTGGGTGCCGATTGATCGCTAGCAGCGGTCAATGCGCCTTTCAACTCAGGCGATGCACTGAGTGTACTGCGATTGGCCAGGGTGGGTTGGGCGATTGCTTTGGTTACTTTGAGATCATAAGGCAACCAAACCAGCATATTGTCGCGACCACGGTTGGCCCAAGCGTAGTAGGGAATGGCTTTTAGGTCAAGCGGTTTCAGCTCTGCATTTCTTTCCGCCGTTTTTTTGGTAACCAGGCTGCCATTGAAGTTGATGGTTTGTTGGCCACCCAAGAGATTGGGATCGAATTTGAGGCTGAACGGCGTTTCTTCCGACATGACCATGTTCAATACGCGGTCGTCGGGTTGGTCTTTGCCTTCGATGCAATACACCAGTGGTCCACTTTTTAGGGCATATCGCAGTTCATCCGCTTTGACGCGAGGATCGGCGGCTATTCTTTGTACCTCCATGGGCAATTCAAATTCAAGCACATCTCCTTTTTGCCATTTGCGTTCCAGCGTAGCGTATCCTGCACTGATTTTAGCCGTGAAAATTTTCCCATTCACTTTAAATACGATCGGTTTTACTTTGGGGTCAACAAAACTGTACAAACCCAATGGAATCGCTTCCCCATTGGCCCAACCGGGAATCCGCACTTTGATGGCAAAAGTATTGGCCGTAGCGGGATTCACTTTTACTTTGATTTTACCGCTCCAGGGATAATCACTTTCCTGCTGAATGTCGACCTTGATTTTGCTTTTACCGCTGGTCGTTTCAAAAGTGGTTTTGCTGGCCGCAAACATATTCAGGTACAACTCATTCCCTTTTTGGGCATAAAACAAGCCCGCCATTGAACTGTAAAAACGCGCCAAATTGGGTGGGCAACACGCACAACTGAACCATTCGGTACGCCCTACATTTTTGCGGCTTTCCAAAGGATTGGGGTAAAAAAAGTGATCGCCAGAAAGTGAAATCCCGGCGTTGAGGGCGTTGTACAGCGTCAATTCCATTACATCCAGGTAGCGGCTGTCGCCAGTAAGCTGGAACATTTTTTGGGTCCAGTTGACAAAGGCGATGGAAGAACAAGTCTCGCAATACGCGCTGTAATTGGGCAAGTCATATGCCCCGCCAAAACCTTCGTTGCTGCCGGTAGCACCTACTCCACCAGTAATGTAAATTTGTTTGCCCACGATGTCATCCCACACTGCTTTCATGGCCGTCTGGTATTCGTCGGTGCCTGTCAATGCGGTCACATCGGCTACTGCCGCGTAGAGGTAAGCCAAACGCACCGCATGGCCTTGGGCGTCGCGCTGGTCTTTGACTTTCAGGTGGTTTTGACTGTACGCCTCACCATATCCGCGTACATCGATGAAAAATTTGGCCAGATTGAGCCAGCGTTTTTCGCCAGTGGTTTGGTACAATTTGACCAGTCCCAGTTCGATTTCCTCATGGCCAGGCGCTTTTTGAAGCTTGCCCGGGCCAAAGGTTTGGTCGATCAACGCGGCGTTTTTGAGGGCAATATCTAGAAGGTTGCGTTTTCCGGTTGCATTGAACCAGGCAACTGCTGCTTCATACAAGTGGCCAGCGTTGTACAATTCATGACTCAGGTCATCTTCCTTTGCCCAGCGTGGCCCAGCCAGCCAGTCCAGGTTGGCACCTTTGGTATCGGTGCTCAGTCGCTCGGGATTGTTGCGCCGTTCTACAATCGTTCGCCAGGTGTAGAGGTAGCCATCGGGTTCTTGTGCCGCTTTGATGATGGCAACCAGACTGTCTACCGAAGCTTCAAGCTTGGGATCACGTTTGGTTTGTACGGCATAGGCAGCACCTTCAATGATTTTGTACAGGTCGCTGTCGTCGAAAGGGAAAACACTGCAGACCGAACCAGGTGTAGTGGAAGCAGCTACCGTGAAATTTTTGACCCGACCCGTCTCCAGGTTCTTGCGAAAAGTATGGGGGATGGTGACCTTGCGAACCGTCTCCACACGTGGAGCCCAAAATTTGTCCAGAAGCTGAACGCGCTGAAAAGGAATGGCCTGGATGGGATATTGCTGTTGGGCCATCAGTGAAGTGGCGATAATCAGCAAACAGAAAGTACTTAACGTTTTCATGTGCTTGGTTACAGATACAGGTTTGGAAACTGGTATCTGTAACCAAGGTAAGGAATTTATCTAAAAATGTAAAAAGAACAATTATTTCACCGTCACCGAACCATTGGCCACCATTACTTTGGCCAATTGCTCTTTGTTGTTTACGGCTTCGTATGGCGTTGGGGTAGGAGAGAAGCTGATGCTAGTGCTCGAACCTGCTTTGCCTTTTACTCTAAAGCAAATCTGGTACATAGGGGTAGTTGCGGGCAAATCGGCACCTTTCAAAGAGTTTTCGATCCAAACCACGGTCACAAAACCTTTATTGATGCCAACCACCCCGAAGTTGTCTTTGGTGAGGTAAGGCAATTTGAAGTTTTGCACGCCCGTGTATTCCAAAACCTTGGGATCCCAGCGCAAGGTGTACTGGGTAGACAGCATTTTGCCAAAATTGTCGGCGCTGATGTTGACACAGACGTTGGAACCCGCGCTGGCGGTTTTTTTCTCTGCCTTTAAGGTGATGTAAGTGGACTGCGCTTGTCCCGCAAAAGCAACAAACAGCAAAACAAGTGCTAAACAGAAGTTTCTTAAGTACATTGTCATGGAATTTTTGTCAAAAACGAAAATTGATGCTGGTTATTTTGGTTGATCAGCTTGAGTTATTCCAAAAATGCAGCCATTTCTCCTTCCCCAATTTCAACGAGGATGTTCTCCTTTAATGTAGTTGCCAAAGAAAGCCCAACATAATCGGCCTGTACCGGGAAGGATTTGTGGGTACGATCTACCAGTACGGCGATTTCCAGCTTTTTGGGTAAGGTATCCAAAATGGGTTTGCACGCATAAAGCAAAGTGCGCCCTGAACTGGCTACATCATCCACAATGATTACCACTTTGTTGCGCAATTCTTCAACGGGCAAATCAATTTCAACCGGTTTCTCCAGCGGAGCAAAGGGATTGAGTCGGATATTGGTCAAACGCACTGGAATCTTGCTGATGCCCTGAATGTGCTCGGCCAACATGCGCGCAAAAGCCATTCCCCGGTTGTTGATGCCTGCCAGGATAAGTGCTTCTTCTTCAATATTGTGCTCCAGTATCTCGATGGCCAATCTGCGAACCTTTTGCTCAATCTGTTTGTGATCCAGGATTTTCATGTAGAATCTTGCTAATTTGCATCAAAATTAATTTTTCCTGCCGGTAAATTGGGAAAAATTTAATAGGATTGTAATTTAGCGAAAATTCGCTAAGTTTTTAACTAATCGGCTCACTTCATGATACAACAAGTCCTTTTTGTACTAATTGCTGGAGCATCGCTGGGATATGCCGCCCCGCAATTCCTCAAGATCCGGCGCAACATCAAGCTGGGCAAGGCAGAAGCCATCACCGGTGACACCGCTGAGCGCTGGCGCAATGTACTGCTGATCGCTCTGGGGCAAAAGAAAATGTTTGCCAGAATGATTCCTGCGGTTTTGCACCTGTTCATTTATGTCGCTTTTGTGATTACCCAGGTGGAATTGCTGGAAATTTTTGTAGACGGGATTACCGGACAACACCGGGTATTTTGGCCTATCCTGGGGGGCTTTTACACTTTTGTGATCAGCTTTATCGAGGTATTGTCCGTATTGGCACTGGTGGCTACTTTTGCTTTTTTGGCTCGCCGCAATATTCTGCGTCTGGCGCGTTTCCAAAAACCGGAATTGAAAGGTTGGCCGTCTAAGGATGCCAACTTGATCTTGCTTTTGGAAATTGTCCTGATTTTTTTCATTTTTCTGATGAACAGTGCCGATATGGCGCGCCACCACAACGAATATGGTTTTGTGGTCAGTCAGTTTCTATCGCCAATCTGGGGGAATACTGGTGATGGACTGTTGCACTTTTTCGAGCGCGTTGGCTGGTGGGGACACATTATGGTCGTTTTTGCTTACTTGAATTACCTGCCTTTTTCCAAGCATTTGCACATCATCCTGGCATTTCCCAACACGTTTTATGCGCGCCTGACGCCTCGCGGCGAAATGGAAAACATGCCCGAAATCATGAACGAGGTGAAAAGTATGTTGGGGATGCCCGTAGAAAATACTGGAGCTGCCGAGGTGAATATGGACAACCTGGAGTTTGGTGCCAATGATGTTTTTTCCCTTTCCTGGAAAAACGTGTTGGATGCCTACAGTTGTACCGAGTGTGGCCGTTGTACCTCCGTTTGTCCGGCCAACCTGACTGGCAAAACCCTCTCTCCACGCAAAATCGTGATGGACATCCGCGATCGCGCTGAAGAAATTGGAAAAAAACTGGATACCAAAGACCTACAATACGCCAAAGACAAGACCCAAGCGCTCAGCGCGGCCAATTTTGACGATGGCAAAAGTTTGTTTGACTACATCAGCCGGGAAGAAATCCATGCCTGCACCACTTGCAATGCCTGCGTAGAAGCTTGTCCCGTCCTGATCAACCCACTGGAACCCATCCTGAAATTGCGCCGCTACGAAATCCTGAGTTTGTCAGAAGGCCCATCCGAATGGTTGCCAATGTTCAACAGCATGGAAAACAATGGCGCAGTATGGGCAATGTCTACTGAACGAGAAGCGTGGAGGGAAGAGTTATGAGTTATGAATGATGAGTTATGAGTTATGATGGAAATTTGAGCTTCGACCTTTAGCTGTAGGAAGATGATCCAAAATTTCATTTTAGTTCAAACTCTCAGGCAAGACTCCCGATAACTCATAATTCATAACTCATAATTCATAACTCAATATGAGTGTTTATACCATGGCCGAAATGGCCGCAGAAGGCCGCGAGCCGGAAATTTTATTTTGGGTAGGATGTGCCGGAAGTTTCGATGCCCGGGCGCAAAAAGTAACCAAGGCGTTTTGTCAAATCCTGGATGCAGTGGGCATGTCTTTTGCCATATTGGGCAATGAAGAAATGTGTACTGGCGATCCAGCCCGTCGTGCAGGCAATGAGTTTGTGTTTCAAATGTTGGCGCTGCAAAACGTACAAACCCTCAATGGGTACAACATCAAGAAGATTGTCACGGCTTGTCCGCACTGTTTCAATACCCTCAAAAACGAATACCCTGCACTTGGGGGCAATTACGAGGTGGTACACCACAGCCAGTTGTTGCAGGAACTGATCAATGCCGGACGGGTGAAAATGCAGGAGGGCGGCACGTTTAAAGGCAAAAAAATTACTTACCACGATTCCTGCTACCTTGGGCGCGTGAATGGTGTATACGAAGCACCACGCAGTGTGTTGGCAACGCTAGACGCCGATTTGGTGGAAATGAAGCGCTGCAAAACCAACGGCCTGTGCTGCGGTGCTGGTGGTGCCCAAATGTTCAAGGAAGACGAACCCGGGGACAAGCGCATCAATCTCGAACGCGCAGAAGAAGCCCTGGCCACTGGTGCTGGCATCATCGCCGCCAACTGCCCCTTCTGCCTGACCATGATGACCGACGGCGTCAAAGCCAAAGACAAACAGGAGGAGGTGATGGTGTATGATCTTGCGGAGTTGATTGTAGACAATCTGGTAAAACCGTAAATTCAATATCCAATAATCAATATCCAATATCCAATGTCCAAATTTGGTAGTGCAATGTTTGTGGTTTGATATCAGATTCATGGTAGGTGCGAGCAGACATATTGCTTTAAGCACGATTCTTTTGGAAAGAATGAATCATGCACTACCCAATTTGGACATTGGATATTGATTATTGGCTATTGGACATTGAACAGAGATTATTGATTATTGGACATTGAATAAAAACCTTCTAATGTCAGACCTCCATTTGAGCACTCTTGCGGTGCACGCTGGTTACGAACCCGAAAAGCAATTCGGTTCAGTGAGTCAGCCCATCATGTTGACCACCACATTTGAGCGCGAAAATGGCGTGCCACGCGAGCACATCTATACCCGCACTGAAAATCCCAATCGCATCAGTTTGGAGACCAAGCTGGCCATATTGGAAGGTGGGGCTGAAGCGATTGCTTTTGGGTCTGGGCAGGCTGCGGCATATGCGGTGTTTCAGGCGGTATTGGAACCGGGCGCCCATGTGTTGATTCCTGACGATTGTTACCATGGCATTCGTACCCTGTTTGCGCAGGTGTACCAGGGCTGGCAAATCAATTGCGAAGAAGTAGACATGAGCGAAGTGAGCAAGGTGGCCGATGCCATCCGGCCCGAAACCAAACTCATCTGGATCGAAACGCCGACCAATCCCAAGTTGAAAATTTTCGACATCGCCGGGATCTCCAAAATTGCGGCGCAAAAAGGCATTCCTGTTGCCTGCGACAATACCTGGGCAACCCCTTTCTTTCAGCGCCCGTTTGAATTGGGGGTTGAAATTGTGATGCACTCGACCACCAAGTACTTTGGCGGTCATTCGGATATCCTGGGCGGCGCGGTGATTCTGAAGGAAAAAGGCCCGCTGGGGGCTAGAATCCGGGCAGTGCAAGGTACGGGAGGTGGCGTTCCCTCGCCGTTTGATTGCTGGCTGCTCAACCGGAGTTTGGCCACTTACCCTTTGCGCATGCCGGTGCATTCTAGCAATGCCTTTGCCTTGGCACAGTTTTTAGACCAACAAGCGGCCATTGAAAGGGTGTATTATCCGGGTTTGGCTACTCACCCCAATCATGAAATTGCCAAAGCCCAAATGCGTGGCGGCTTCGGGGGCATGCTCTCCATTGAAGTGAAGGGTGGGAAAGAAAAAGCTGTACAACTGGCAGAAAACCTCCAGATCTTTACCCATGCTACGAGTCTGGGCGGGGTGGAAAGTTTGATTGAACACCGTCGTACCGCCGAGGGCCTGAATCCACGTAGCCCCGAAAATTTATTGCGGGTTTCGGTAGGCATTGAGTTCATTGGCGATTTGGTAGCCGATTTTGAACAGGCGCTGGCGAGGCTTTAAATTCTACTCACACACATTACACATTTTATTAACCGCAGAGTAAACGAGTATACGCAGAGGTTCGCGGAGTTTTTTTAGTTCTATGGAGTTTGCCACCTGCGGTGGCTTTGAGATCGTTTTCCAGAAGGATTTTCCTTTACATTCACATCTAAACATTCGTCTAACCTGAAATAGCTATAGCAATGCGGAAGAGGCCTTATTGAAATCTATAAATACCCTAAAACTGTTTCCAATGAACTTTGAGCAATTTCAAGCATCGCTTCAATCCGATGCACCTCCTGTTTTTGCAGACCCGCTGGTGCTGGCACTCTGGCACGAAGGGCGGAACGAATGGGAAAAATCCCACAACATTGCCCAGGACGTCCATTCCAAAGAAGGCTCCTGGGTACACGCCTACTTGCACCGCAAAGAAGGCGATATCTGGAATGCCGATTATTGGTACAATCGGGCTGGAAGAAAACGCCCTGGGGTAAGTCTGGAAAAAGAATGGGAAGAGATGGTGCGTTGGTTTTTGGAGCATATGGTGTGATCCACTTGACTTGGTCATTTTACTTCCTTTGATTTATTCTTCCTCAACCCATACAAACTCCCCCTTTTTATTGATCCAGCCTTTTTGGTCTCCTTTTTTCACCCAAGCTAAATCACCAACAAATCCAGGGGATTCAACGTAATCAAATGACTGATCAATGATTTTTCGGTTATTTCGGTCAATAAAATAAAATTTCCTTTCTTGCGTGGGCTGAACTGCTGCTGCACCATTATAAAAAAAGTCAACTCGGTAATAAATTGGAGGAATTAACTCCCGGCCAGATTTATCAATAAAACCCCGTTTCCCCGCTTTTCTAATTTCTGCCATTTCTCCAAAATATGAAAAAACTTCATCGTATTGGCTCACATCAATTAATTTTCTACCAGATTTATCTATAAAAAATTTTTCCTTCCCATTTTGTATGAGAGCTAATCCAGAAGAAAATTCACTTTGGTTATCGCCTACAAAACAAAATTTTGTCTTTCCAAAGGTGTCTATGAAACATGTTTTATTTTTTAAAAAAATAGCAGCAAGCGCAGATTCTTCGTCAAAACTATTGGGGATTCCTTCTTTAAATTTAAATTTGATTTCACCTTTGTTGTCAATGAAACAAAATCCATCTGGAGAACTCAATAAAAACCTATTGCAGCTAAAAAAACTGGAAACATTAAAGTAGGGTGTTCTTGAAATTCCTAATAATTCCTTCCCTGCTGTATCGTAGAAAAAAACACTATCAGCATGCTCTATCTTTAATATATTACCATAAAATTCGACAGGCAACCCTCTCTCTAAAAGGATTTTTCTTATTTCAAAACCACCTCTATTCAAAAGAATAATACTATCCCCTTTACTAACCAAGGTTACTTCGTTAACCATGAGATTTGCAGATGAGTATTTGGGCTCGATCTTTACCTTACCATTGCAATCAATATACCCCCATAATTTTTTCACTTTTATGGGATACCAAATTTTTGAAATACTTTGGTCTTTATTGGTTTTGTCGCAGTTTAACAATAGAAATACTGTTAAGCAAAGTATCGGGATTTTCATGGTTTTTATTTTAATATGTGTGCGATTTATCCATCAACAAGGTAAACAAGGAAAGATCCTAGAATTTATAGATCCATCTAAAACCAATAGTTTCGCGGATTTTTTTAGCAGTTGAATTAGGCAAGATACTGCAGGAGCACGATCTCTAGCCACCGCAGGTGGCAAACTCCATAGAACTAAAAAAACTCCGCGAAACTCCGCGTCAACTCCGTTACTCTGCGGTTAAAATGCGTAATGAGCGTTAACCCCTTTCATCTGCGGTTAAAATGCGTAATGAGCGTTAACCCCTTTCATCTGCGGTTAAAATGCGTAATATGCGTTAAAAACAAAACCATAAACCGGTTAACCCATAAACCCGATCCTCCCTACTCCGCCTTGATCCTCTGCTCAAACAAACGCTTGCCCAAATTGTCCCACAACGCTACGCTCATTTCCTGGCTGTCTTTGTCAATGTTGACTTCGCCAAAAAACTGCATGCCTGCCAGAGGAGATAAATTAGATTGCCCGGCAGGTGGCGCTTTTTGGAAAAGCACCTGCGGGCCAAAGGTATTGTCCAGTTCGCCTGGTCCAAAAGTTCCCGCATTCAAAGGGCCAGCCACAAACTCATAGAAAGGCCGGAATTCCTTGAACTGGGCTTTGGCCGGATCGTAATAGTGAGCAGCACAGTAATGCACATCTGCCGTAAGCCAAACCACGTTTTTGATCTCGTTGTGCAGCATGAAGCGCAGCAAATCTGCAGTTTCCAATTCTCGGCCCAGGGCTGGACCATTGCCATTGGCACCATTTTCAAAAGTCGATTTAGTCACGTAATCATCGTATACAATTAGGCCCAGTGGCATGTCGGAAGCGATGATTTTCCAGGTGGCTTTGGAGGCCAGCAAGCCTTCTTTCAGCCATTGGATTTGTTGCCGGCCCAGCAGAGCAGTTTCGGCACTTTGGTGTTCCTGTTTGTTGGCGCCATTGTTGCCCCGGTACGAGCGCATGTCGATCATGAACACGTCGAGCATTGGTCCGTAGGGTATTTTGCGGTAAATGCGCTCCGGATCATCACCATTGCTGCGGATGGGGTTGTACTCCATAAATGCCCGTTTGGCGCGGGCGGCCAACAAGGCTACATTCTTTTCCTTGAAGCGATTGTCGTTGTGAATTTCTTCAGGATACCAATTGTTGAGCACCTCGTGGTCGTCCCATTGGTACAGGATGGGCACTTTGGCGTTGAACGCACGCAGGTTTTCATCCAGGAAATTGTACGTATAATTGCCCCTGAACTCTGCCAGTGTTTCCGCTACTTTTGATTTTTCCTCAGTCACAATATTCTTCCAAATTTTTCCATCAGCAAGCTTGACCTCCGCCGGGATCGGCCCGTCGGCATAAATGGTATCGCCGCTGTGGATGAAAAAATCGGGATTGCGTTGGGCCATTTGACTATAAATTTTCATGCCCCCCAACTCTGGATTGATGCCCCAACCTTGCCCACAAGTATCGCCGCCCCATTGGAAGCGCACGTTGCGCAATTCTCCCGGTGTGCTGCGCAAACGCCCAATGCTGGGTTCCGACCAGAGTTTGAGGTCTTCCAGACTTTGGTAGCGTACGCGGTAAAATATTTCTTGCCCAGAGGGCAAATCTAAAATGTCGATTTTGGTGGTAAAATCCAATTCTGCCAGTGCAGCGGGCCCTTGTACCGTTTTGAAATGGGCAAAACTTTCGGTAGTTGACCAATCGATCCACATGCGCGAAGGACGATCCGCTTTGGCCCAAATCATCGCCCTGTCGCTCATGATGTCGCCTGAACTGATGCCACAAGGCAAACCAGGACGCATGGACGGGCTGCGTTGGATGTAAAACCAGCTGGGTACGCTGGCCGCAGCAGCGGCATAACTCAATTGTTTAACAAATTGGCGACGAGAGGATTTGGACATTGGCTTGGCTTTGGATGAGGGGGATGAAAGCTGCGAAAATGGAGCTTTTGGCTTCGCATTGCGATTGGAATTTTCTCCATTTTGGCAACTTTCAAACCCTAAACTTTTCAAGTCTAAAGGTATTGCGTACTTTGTTTCCTTCAATGCGATTTTATGATTTTATTTCTGGATACCGAAACCACAGGACTGCCACTGAACTGGAGTGCCCCCATTTCCCGGGTAAACAATTGGCCACGCATGGTGCAGTTGGGTTGTCAACTCTATGACGAAAGTGGGAACTTGCTGGAACAACGCAACTTGATTGTCAAACCAGAAGGATATACCATTCCAATCGGGGCTGTTCGAATTCACGGCATCACCACCGAACGCGCCAAAGCGGAAGGATTGCCCTTAGCAGAGGTGTTGGAAGATTTCAGGCTGCTTTTGGAACGTAGCTCCTTGTTGGTTGCGCACAACATCAATTTTGACCACGCCATTGTCGGCGCCGAATACTACCGACTGATCAATGAAGACCCACTCTTGGATTTCCCCAAATTTTGCACCATGACCAGCCCGGAAGTGATCAAACATTGTGCCTTGCCTGCCAACAGTCCGCGGGGTGGCTACAAATGGCCCAAACTGGAAGAGTTGCATTACAAGCTGTTCAAGCAGGGCATCAGCGGCGCACACGATGCCCTGGTGGATATTGCCGCTACGGCGCGGTGCTATTGGGAGTTGAAGCGGTTGGGGGTGATTTAGTTTAGGGATGGACTAGTCGCTTTGAAAATTTACGGACTCACTGCACACATTTTAACCGCAGAGTAACGGAGTTGACGCGGAGGTGCGCGGAGTTTTTTAGTACTAAGGAGTTTGCCACCTGCGGTGGCTGGAGATCGTGTTCCAGAATGACTTTACCTAAATCAAGTAAATTGCGGGGTCTTGATTTAGGTCAACGAACTAAACTTCAACAGAGGCCACCTCCGTGGACTCTCTGCACCGCAGGTACCCTAAAAAAACTCCACGTACCTCCGCGTCAACTCCGTTACTCTGCGGTTAAATGACTCAGAAAGCAGCTCTGCTGCTTGTTTTTGTAACCATGACGAAGCGAAAGCGCAACTGTATGTGTGCTTCGCTCAATTTTTTTTAATGAAATAAGGGAAAAACCAATACCATGCCTTTTTCTACCACCGAAGTTCAGCAATTGGCTGAAGTGTACTTTCAACTCAAGGGCAGCATCCGCCCCTTAAGCGGTGAAGTTGACCTCAATTTTTTACTGGAAACCGAAAAAGGCGAGCGCTTTTGCTTCAAAATCGCCCATCCGCAAACGGCAGTGGCTGATTTGGAATTCCAGAACGCCATGATGGAGCACCTGCAAGCGGCTGGTTTGGGGCTGGAAATCCCGATTCCCTTGGAAGGTAAAGGAGGAGAAAAAATCATCACCCATCAATTGCCCAATGGCGAAGTACGCTACCTCCGCGCCTTGACCTGGGTGGATGGCCGCTGTTTTGCCGAGGCCAATCCCCATACTCCCGCTTTGTTGGAAAAAGTAGGCGCACTCTGCGGCAAACTCAGTGCCGCTCTGGCCGATTTTGACCATCCCGCGGCTCACCGCTGGATCAAGTGGGATCCTTCACAAGCCATTTGGACAAAAGATCAGTTGCCCGCCATCCAAGATACGGATAAGCGCAACCTGGCTGCCTGGGCATTGGGTTTGTTTCAACAAAAAGCCTTGCCGCTTTTTCCAGGGCTGCGCCAAAGTGTAACCTACAACGACGCCAACGACTACAATATCCTGCTCAGTTTTGATCCCCTCAACCCGGAAGTGCCGGGTGTGATCGACTTTGGCGATGCGGTTTTTACACATACCATCAATGAATTGGCGATTGCCATTGCTTATGCCGCCATGGACAAGCCCGATCCGCTGGCAGTGATCAGCCAAATGACCCAGGGCTATCATGCGCGTTACCCCCTGCAACCCGCCGAGGCAGAGGCGCTGTTCCCGCTGATTGTAGCGCGCTTGTTGATTTCTGTGGTGTGTTCGGCGCAAAACCTGGTGGCCAATCCCGACAATGTTTACCTGCAAATCAGCGATCGGCCAGCCTGGGATTTGTTGGAAAAACTGCAAAAGGTTTCGCCTGTATTGGCGCAATGCACCATTCGGGAGGCTTGTGGTTGGCCGCCACATCCCAAGGCAGAGCGGTTTGTCAATTGGGCAAAAGCCAATCATGCGCAATTTGCGCCCTTGGTAGACGTTGATTTGCACGGCTCAACATGTACCTGGCTGGATTGCAGTGTGGGCAGCCTGGACTTGGGCAACCATGCCGATATCGCGGATGCCCAGCGCTTGCACCAGCAAATCCTAACAACCATGCAGAACGCAGGAGCGCAGGTTGCCATTGGCCGCTACAACGAAGCCCGCCCGCTGTACACCACCGACGCTTTTGCGGTGCAAGGCAACGAAGGCCCGGAGTGGCGCAGTGTCCACATTGGTCTGGACGTGTTTATGCCCGCAGGAACGCCCGTTTTTGCTCCGCTGGATGGGGTAGTGCACAGTTTTCAGGACAATGCTGCCGACCGCGATTATGGCCCTGCTATCATTTTGCAACACGATATCAGCCCCGAATTGACTTTTTATACCTTGTACGGCCACCTCAGCCGCAGCTCACTGGAAGGTTTGTACGTAGGCAAGCCCATTCAAAAAGGCGAACACTTGTGCTGGATGGGGCCGATGCCTGAAAACGGCAACTGGTCTCCACACCTGCATTTTCAGGTGATGCTGGATATGCTGGATCTGCGCGGCGATTTTCCCGGTGTGGCGTTTCCCAATAAACGGGCGGTTTGGACGGGCATTTGCCCCGATCCCTGGTACTTGATTGCGGGGGAAGCCTCGCCACCGGCAGCGGGCACTGAAATCGATCAAATCCTGGCCGCACGCCACCAATCGCTATCGCCCAACCTGAGCATTTCTTATGCCGATCCGCTCTACATGCAGCGCGGGGTAGGGGCCTTCCTGTTCGACCATACTGGGCGGCGCTACCTCGATACGGTGAACAATGTAGCCCACGTGGGCCACGAACATCCTCGGGTGGTCAAAGCTGGCCAACGCCAGATGGCGGTACTCAACACCAATACGCGTTACTTGCACCCCAACCTCACCCGCTTTGCGGAGGCTTTGTTGCGTACCGCGCCCGCGCCTCTGGAAGTGGCTTTTTTTGTCAACAGTGGCAGTGAAGCCAATGAACTGGCCTTGCGACTGGCCAAAACCTATACCAATCAGCAGGACATCCTGGCTTTGCAGGTGGGCTACCACGGCAATACCAACGCCTGCGTGGACATCAGTTCCTACAAGTTTGATGGCCCGGGGGGCAAAGGGGCTTCGCCCTGGGTGCAGGTGCTGCCTCTGCCGGATACCTACCGAGGTTTGTACCGGGGCGATACGATGGCCTCAGCCCAGCAGTATGCGCAACATGCCGATCGTGCCATCGAGCAATTGCAAGCGCGTGGCCGTGGTCCGGCTGCTTTTATTGCCGAAACCATCGTTAGTTGCGGTGGACAAATTCCTTTGCCTGCGGGTTATTTGCAGCAGGTGTACCGCAGCGTTCGCGCAGCGGGTGGCTTGTGCATCGCGGATGAAGTGCAAACGGGTTGCGGTCGCCCTGGAGATTTTTTCTGGGCATTTGAAGCCCAAGGCGTAGTACCCGACATCGTGACCATCGGCAAACCCATCGGCAATGGCCACCCGCTGGGGGCTGTGTTGTGCACCCGCGCCGTAGCCGATGCATTTGCCAACGGCATGGAGTATTTCAATACGTTTGGCGGCAACCCGGTATCCTGCGCCATTGGTCTCGAAGTGCTGAACGTGATCCGAGAAGAAGGCTTGCAGGAGAATGCCCTGCTAGTGGGCAATTATTTGAAGCAGGGCTTGAGTGAATTGTCCCAATACTTCCCGCAAATCGGAGATGTACGGGGCAGTGGCCTGTTTTTGGGCATCGAGTTGGTCAATGATCCAATCGACAAATCGCCTGCGGCAAAAATGGCCTCCTACATCGCCAACCGCATGCGCAGCCTGGGCATCTTGATGAGCACCGATGGACCCGATCACAATGTGCTGAAAATCAAACCGCCGATGGTGTTTGGAATGGAAAATGCAGACTTTTTGCTGGGGATGCTGGAAAGGGTGATGGGGGAGGATGGGAGTCAAAAAGGGTAAATTATACGAAGACAGCTTGAAGTTTGGCATTTTTTGTTTATACGTTGGGTATTCACAAAGCCATTGTCAAAATTCTACAAAGATATGGTAAATCAATCCATCGGTTATTTAAAAATATAAACATTTCATTGTTTTTGATCTGTATCTTGTTTTA